>MDTG01163295.1_pt1 | contig 12957 bp, 15 predicted proteins | sample 811421 | NCBI WGS metagenome assembly MDTG01 (sample SAMN05326645, study PRJNA326480) | marine metagenome | isolation source: seawater | place: Pacific Ocean: South East | collected 2011
AAAGAAGAGCTTGCTAAACAAACCAATGCTATACTCGAAGATGAATCAAATATCGGTGGTAAATCGGCGTCTGGTTCCTCAAAAATAGATGCTGTTGTGATTTGTCCTTGTTCTGGAACAACTATTGGGAAACTTGCGGCTGGAATAAGTGATAACCTAGTGACACGTTCTGCAATTGTTGCAATGAAAGAAAGACGTAAACTTATCATTGTACCTAGAGAAGCCCCATATGCTACTGTTCACCTAGAAAATATGGCTAAACTTTCGTCGTGGAACACGATAATTATTCCTGCATCTCCTGGATTTTACAATCACCCTGAAACAATAGACGATCTAGTTGATTTTATCATGGCTCGTATTCTTGACCACATAGGGATCGAAAATGATATTGGCAAAAGATGGACTGGTGAAGAAATTTAATCATTTAACGCCGGTTATTAAAGAAAACTTCTAGCATATAATTTGGATGCTTAATTGCGAGGGTTTCAATAACTGAATCTATTCGGTGATAACATGGTCGCTCCAAGTGCATGGGCATCTCATATCCTAGTAAACTCGAAATCAGAAGCGATTCAGATTAGAGATAAAGTGGTCAAACTAAAAGACTTTCAGAAAATGGCAAGAAAGAAAAGTACTTGCCCTTCAAGTCAAAAAGGTGGAGATTTAGGTTGGTTTCGCAAGGGTATGATGGTCCGAGAATTTGATGAGGCCGTTTGGAAAATTCCTATTGCCAGTACCTCTGAACCAATAAAAACTCAATTTGGATATCACCTAATATGGGTGCATGAAAGAGATGTAGAGTGATATTATGTTCACTATTTGTTTAGAAAATTATACAGTCATGGCCAAACATGGAGCGTATGATTTTGAGCATGAATCTAATCAACCATTCAATGTAACAATTAAAGTTGAAATTGAGAAAAAAGAAATTAATGATGACCTGTCAAAAACTGTAAATTACGCCGATTTACAAAGTACAATAGATTCTGTTCTACTTAAATCAAAACCAATTAGGCTAATGGAAACAATGGCAGAAAGGATGATTTCAATATTGAAAGAAAATGATATTATTGAAAAAATTACAATTAGAATAGAGAAGCCAAATGCACCACTACCGCATGAAGGTGGTTTGGCTGTAGTTGAGGCTGAATGGATAAAATAGAGGCGAGGATTCAAGCCAAATGACTCAATCGGATGATTATGGTCGAGGAAGTTAAACGCGTTTTCGTACCATCTGTTGTAGAGGAAGATGGAGGCACTTTGGGCCTTGGATGCTTTAGCACAGAAGAAGTTGCTTGGCAAGTTCTCAGGGCCTTTCTTAAAAGAAGTGAAGAAATGTTACTAACTAAATGTAGTGTTGTGATGTGGGATGTTGATCGTGTTGGAGAAGAAGCAATGACTGTTCTTTCAACTATGGAGTGTAAGGATTGTCCTGTTTGCTCGAGAAGGACTTTTTGGATTGATTTGGAAAATTTTAGCGCCTTATGTTACAGCAGTGCTTGCTCAGCCTGGATTGAAGAAAATACACTCAACCCTGAGATAATTGACTGTGGATGGCCAACAATTAGATTCCTAAAACAAAATAAATCTATAGATGAAGCGGTTAGAGAATTATACAAATTAGGAGACAGGCTTAGAGCAGCAGGGATTGGTGAACAACAAAAAGGTTCAGCACAAAAAATGATGGACGAGCATTTTGGTAATGATGATTAGAATTGGCTTAGAATCAAAGGTCCAACGAAACTAAAGGCAAATAATCCGAAGAAAATAAACATCCAAAGACGCATTTGTTTTTGATTACGCTCATCTCTGTCATTTTTTGAAATACATTCTTGACTTTTACAAACTCTAGGTTCAGCACTCAAAGGAATCGGTTTGTAACAAATCCTACAATGTTTATGAGCCTGATTTTTAGCTCCACTGAATACCTTATCAGATACTTTAGATAACTTTTCTTTTACTTTCTTTGCATCAACCATTTCAAACACTCCTAATTATCGTACCATCAAATTCTTCGCCTTCCAAAGCACTCTCTAGCAGTGAAATATTTCTTCCATCTAATACTGCAATATCTATAGATGATTGCTTTGCCCAACCAACAGCGATTGGATCAACTACAGCAGATTGTCCCGGGTTAATCTTTTCAATGCCGGTAATTTTCTCTAATTCCTCAATAGAAATATCAAACATTGGTTTAGCATCATCGTATTTTCTAGGGTCTTTATCATAGACATAAGGAACATTTGTTGCAATAATACAACTTCTTGCACCACAATCTCTAGCTAAAGCTATGGCCACTGCATCTGTAGTGTGACCTGGAACTGTGCCCCCCATCACTACAATAGGGTGTTCATCTAGTAAATTGACACACTCTTGTGTAGATTCCGGAATTGAATGAGCAACATTACACCCAGCATCTAAGAAAATTTGCTGTAATATTGTTGCATTAAGTCTAGTTGCAGCAATTCCAACTTGGTCGAGTTTGCTAGAGTCTGAAATTATATTTTTAGCCAGTCCTATGCCCTCTCTAGCAGGAAGCCCTCCGCCAACAACAATACATAATCGATATTCATTGCCTTCAAGATGAACAATTAACTGACGTAGTTGACCTAACCACTGTTGCCTTTTTTCTGACTCTTCAGGCCTAAGAAGACTACCACCTAAAGCAACAACATGGGTCTTTGTCATCAATTGCTCCTCATAATTCAAGTCTTTGAGGATATCCCTAAATTTCTATTCAACAAAGCATTTTCATTAAATTAAATACACTCGGGGAAATGAATTGGACAGAGAGTTGAAGACCTTTAGCGAACACCCTAGATATGGAGGAAGCAATATGAGTGATGATACTGAACTCTCAACTCGTAGACTTCGTCTAAAAATGGCTCTTGAAGAATTAAGAGAAATGAAAGGTTTTGGTACTGAACTCGTTACAATAATCATCCCTCCAGATCGCCAAGTTTCCGATGCTAGAACTATGTTACAAAATGAACATGGTCAGGCTGCTAATATTAAATCAAAAGGAACTAGGAAAAATGTCCAAGCGGCTATTGAATCAGCAATTTCAACACTTAACCGATTCAAAAATGCTGGTGAAAATGGCATAGCGATTTTTGTCGGTTCGGTAATTATTGGAAATAATAAATCAAGAATGGTAAATGTAGTGGTTGAAAATCCCCCGCAACCTTTTATTTCGTTTAGATACAGGTGTGACTCAAAATTTGAATTGACTCAACTTGAAGATATGTTGGTCGACAAGAAATCATATGGGCTTTTTGTCATAGATAGATCTGAAGCAGCTTATGGAATTGCTTCTGGGAAAAGAATACATGTCCAAGAGCATCTAGTTTCCAATATCATGGGTAAGCACAGACAGGGGGGTCAATCAGCTCAACGTTTCGAGCGATTGATTGAAGAGGCTGCTCATAACTTCTTTAAGAGGGCTACCGAGCATGCATGCAGTTATTGGCTACCTAATTTAGATAATATTCAGGCAATTATTATTGGGGGACCTGGGGCAACAAAAGATTTCGTTTTTAAAAATGAATACTTTCATCATGAAATAGCAAAGAAAATAGCAAAGACAACTTTTGATGTAGGATACTCTAATGACAGTGGAGTTAGAGAATTAGTGGACAACGCTGGTGGATTAATGGGAGAAATTGAACTCGATGCTGAAAGGCAGATGATGAATCGTTTTCTTCAGGAGTTAGTAAATTCTATTCCTAAAGCAACATATGGTGAAATGATGATTAAACAAGCACTTGACCAAGGGGCAGTTGATACGTTGTTAATATCAGAAGGATTAAGGAAAAATTCTCTCAAATTACAATGCAAAAGGTGTTCTCATCAATGGAGTGTGACGCTTTCTAGAACTGACGCAATTCCCGAATGTCCTTCATGTGATACATCCACTGATGAAATTATTGAACTAGAGAATATTTCTTTAATTGATGAATTAAGTATTCTTGCTTCTAAAGGTAATTCTTCTATCTCTTTCATTTCTGTCGATACCGAAGAAGGATCTCAACTATTACACGGGTTCGGTGGATTAGCAGCCATTCTTAGATATCCTATGATGTGATTATAATGCAAATACTAAGAGTTCATGTAGAACCTGTTCTTGGTAAGGTTCTTTCAAAAATGGGAATCAAAGATGATTCATGGAAGTCAATGTTAACTCCATCTAGAGAACATTCTCAAGGTGATTTATCTCTGCCATGTTTCCCATTTGCAAAAACTTTAGGTAAAAGCCCAATATTGATTGCTGAAGAGATATCTTCCTCTATAGAAAAGACAACTGAGATTGGTGAAATAAGTTCAGCAGCAGGATATCTAAATTTTAAGGCTAATCCAAAATGGCTTGTAAGCCAGTTACTATCTGGCAATATTAGAATTGGCGATGCATACGGAGAAAAGCCAAGTACTGGGAGGAAAGTTCTAATTGAGCATACTTCGGCTAATCCAAATGGACCTTTTCATGTTGGAAGAGCAAGGAATGCAATTCTTGGAGATACTTTAGTTAGATTACACAGACTACTGGGCAATGAAGTACGGGCGGAATATTATGTTGATGACATGGGTAAGCAAGTTGCAGTTCTTGCTTGGGCACTAGAGAATTTATCCAATAACGATCTTCAAGAGATTTTACAAGACAAGGATACGATTTCGCATAAGTGGCAAGGCAAAGCAGACCATGCTAGAGTAAGATGGTATCAAGCCGCGCAAAAGTTGAGACAAGATGATGCAAAGAGTATTCAGATTGAACAAGATATTGCTAAATTAGTTCATGCTAGTGAAAATGGTAATGAATCGGTTTTACAGCAATTCAATAATGCATTTCAACCTGTACTTGAAGGAATGTTAACAACACTGAAACGTCTTGGAATTGAATTTGATGAATTCACCAAAGAATCGATGTTTGTTACCAATGGCGATGTTGAAAAATTAATGAAAAGATTATCTGAATTAGATATTCACGGAATTGCAGATAATGGTGCAGAATTTCTAGACTTAGGTTCTCGTGGGCTAAAAGGTAAGACTGAATTCTTCTTCAAAAGGGGGGATGGATCATCCCTATACGCTACTAGAGATATAGCCTATCACATATGGAAATGGAGTCAATGCGATGAATTAATTAACGTACTAGGAGAAGATCATAAGCTACAAGCAAAACAGGTAGGATTGACTCTCAAAGAATTGGGACATAATGTCCCAGAAGTCTTGTTTTATTCATTCATCAAACTTCCTGAAGGAAAAATGTCTACTCGCAAAGGGAACGTAGTTTTCATGGATGATTTACTTGAAGAAGCAAAAGAACATGCTTCACAAATAGTTAGAGAATTAAGAACTGAATACACTACAGAACAAGTGAATGAAATTGCTGAGGCTGTAGGTAGTTCAGCAATTCGTTTCAATATAATAAAAGTAAGTCCAGACAAGGGATTTACATTTAGATGGGAAGAAGCATTAGCGTTTGAGGCCGGATCTGCACCTTTTATAATGTATAGCCACACTAGGGCTCGTTCTATAGAGAAAAAATGTATTGAATTAGGAATTGATGTAGAACTAGTTGTTCAGAGCAAAATTAGCTCTAATGATATTTTACATGAACTACCTAATTCACTGATTGATTTACTTAGATGCATGGCGATTCAAAATGATGTTTTACTTCGTTCTGTTGAACAATCCCGTCCTAACCTTTTTGCTAATCAAATACTCAATTTAGCAACCTGCTTTAACGGATTTTATCGTGATTGTAAGATCATTGATAATGGAGTAGTAAATGAAATGTATCTCCAAATCTCTCAGTTAGCATCTAAATTTCTTAAATCTGGAATGGAGGGGTTAGGAATTACTCCTCTAGAAAGAATGTGATTAATCTAAATCTGAACGATACCATCCTTCAGGTAGTTCCATTGGGTCGTAAATATTCGAATCCTTGACCCTACGCACAATCTCTAACTTCATTGATTCCATACCGACATTCTCTAATGCAGACATTGTGACCCTTCCATTAGAGTCATGTAATAATGGAAGTTCTGGATCTCCTTCTGAACCTTCTTCAATCCATTGTTCTTCATGTTTCTTAACCTCATCCCAATTCAATGGTTTGGGGTCTAACAAATCTGCCTTTGAAGAAACCACAAGTAAGTCTGTACCAGGAAGTAAATATTTTACATCTTCTAGTAGGTTAAGTTGCTCTTCTATAGAGGTCCCACAGTTCTGACTTTCATCAACTAAAAATAATACCAATGAACCTAAATGTTCCAATGCTGATATGGCTTGTAATTCAATATCATTTCTTTTTTCCATAGGTCGATCTAGTAATCCTGGGGTATCAACCAATTGATACTGGAGCCTTCTATGAGTGAAATGTCCAACGTGTATTTGCTTAGTAGTAAATGGATAATGATTTACTTCCATATTTCCAGAACTTAATGCAGAAATGAATGCAGACTTACCCACATTTGGTGCTCCACAAATCACAATACATGGTAGAACTTGATCAATTGTAGGCAACCTTTTGAGAACTTCTCTAGAATCATTGAGCCATTCTAGTGAGGGTTTAACTCTTCTCATTATTGAAGAGATACGACCATATGCTTCTCTTCTTGCTTCATGCATTAATTCAATTCTACCCGTTCTAATGATTTTCTTAGAATTTTGACCTGCAATGTTTAGAACTTGATTTGAACCCCATTGTAAAATAGATAGATGATGTCTGTAATCATCACAACCTACACAGGCATCAATCATTGAAACATCGAATCTTGGAGATTGATCTAATGATGGCCATGTGTTAACGGTATCCATCAAACTTGTAGAGATTATATCTGCAGCAGTTTGTACCATTCTGTTCATTTGTTTTCTAACACGAAAAATTCTATCATAGTCATCAACTCTATCGGCGGCTTTCTTCGCTCTAGAAAATGCTTTGTCTAATATTTCATCCTCAAGTAAAACTGTTGGAAGTGTACGCCAAGAAACTTTCATACTACTCCCCAAAATTATCCAGCGGTTAACACTTCAAGAAGACTTGGTAGTATTTTTCATGATAATATTGATTTTTTAATTAGGAGCGAGGTTCAAGTAGCCTAGCCTAGTGGTCCTACCATGGCGAAGAAAAAAAGTGGCATTAAGTTACCAGATTGGGCTGTTCCGCTTTGGGAAGACATGGGTTCTCCAAATCTATCAGATGTTGAAGGAAAGCATACTGGTGATCTACTTGAAAGAAGACATGGACTTCGTAAAGATGATTTGGTAGAAGTTCAACTAGATGCAAGAGCCTTCAATGATGGAGAAGATACATGGATTAGAGGAATATTACTATCATCAGGAAAATCAAGTATAGAAATTCTATCAGAAGATGGAAAGAATAACTTTATCGCTAGAGATGTTATTGTGAAGATTGTTTTAATTGCCCATACTAGGCCTGCATATATCGATGACAAGGAATTACTTGCATTCGAAAGAAAAGATATGAAACGACGTTCGAATCTACATGAGAAGGTTGAGAAAGAAAGTAAAGGTTTAGATGACACTCACTTATGGGGGTGAAATTATTTCCTTGGTCGAAAAAAGATGTATTCCTTGTGAGGGAGGAGTGCCGCCTTTGGCAAACGATGAAATTGAAAAATTAATGAAAGAAATTGATGAAAATTGGAAATGCTTACATGAACATCATATTGAGAAAGTTTTCAAATTTCCAGATTTCATTACAGCCCTTCAATTTGTTAACGATGCTGGAGATATTTGTGAACATGAAGCCCACCATGCTGATTTTCATTTATCTTGGGGCAAAGTAAAAGTTTTGATTTGGACACATAAAATTGATGGCCTTACTGAATCAGATTTTATTTTAGCAGCTAAGATAGATCAGATCCAAAGGTGAAAAAATGTCAAACTTCCAAGAAATTTTGACAACCAGGAGAACTGTATATAGTTTTGAAAAAAAAACTATTCCTGATTCTATTTTACAAGAGGCGTTGTATGCTGCTTCTCAAGCGCCCTGTCACAAACATACTAATCCGTGGAGATTCTATATTCTCGGAGAAAATACTAGGAAAAAATTAATTCCAACAATTGAAAAACTTGCTGACTTAAAATCTGCCAAGAGAGGTTCTTTAGACCTTGAAAAAGGCCGCTATAAAGCCATTCAAAAGATTATTGATGTACCTTTGCTAATAGCAATTACTTCAAAAAGAAATGAATTGGATCCATTTCGGGAAAAGGAAGATTATGCCGCTACTGTTTGCGCATTACATAATTTAGTACTTTCACTATGGGATAATGAGATTTCCTCGCAATGGTCTACTGGCTCAATTACTAGAGATCAAGAAACCTACAGAATTCTTTCTATAGATTCACGACATGAGGAGATAATTGGTTTTATCAAGGCAGGATATAGTTCTTCAAAATCAAATGCAAAGAAACTGAAAATTGAGGAAATTTCAAAATTCCTAGAATAATCACAACTTGACTGGTCGCGTAGCACCACAAGCTTGACACTTCAACAATGTAGTCCTATCTTCTTTAATGAACATAGTATCTGGAGATTTACATTGTACACATTTAATGTAAGTATTGACATAATTAGCTATAGTTTTCTTGATTCTTTTAGGAGGAATTCTACCCTTAAACCGTGCCCTTGGTCCATCTCTAGATCCCGATGTACCTAATTCATTCAGAATATATTGGTAAACATGATTTTCATCTCTGTCCATCATTGATACAACTTCATTAAAATTTCTAAAAATAGTATTTGAACCTTCGATTAGAATTTGTGGTTCGGGCAATCTCCACCTAGATTTCGATGATAAATTTTTAGGGATATTTTCTTGAGCACGGTCAAGTAAGGCCTCATAATCAAAGTCTCCCATGTCAAGGCCTTGTGTCATTCATTCTTGAAGGCTTTGGGATTAATTATATCAAATAATATAGAATTTAATGAAAGGTTTGATGTGTTGAAATAGTCTCGACGGGTTTGAGAGACATGGTAGTGAGTATAGAAGAGCTTAGAATTACTGCGGCGAATTTACGTAAAGATGGATTGAATAGTCAGCAAATTGCTGATGAACTATCGCTTTCTCAGGACACTATTTCTTGGTTATTGGCTGGAAGTAAATCCGACGATAGGCCTACAGATGTTAGGATTGGTTGGAGAACGATTGGAGTTAAACCAAATCGTATTGCTGCAATTGGTACAATAATGGCTGATGTCGCTGACGAAGAATTAGGATTTGAAAATATTAATACTGCAGTGGGTATATCGATTAATGGTATCACATTTGCTCACGAAGTTGCTAGAAATTTAGATTGTGAGTTTACCGTTTATCGAACTACTGATGGAGGAGACGGCTCGGGTTCGTTGTCTAGTAAGTACGGACAAGTTGCCGGTAAGAAAATAATCATCATTGATGATGTTTTATCAACTGGAAAGACTATGTCTAAAACAATCAATTCAATCAGAAGTGCTGGCGGTGAAGTTGGTTTAGTTATTGTTTTGGTTAACAAGACAATGAGAAATGAGATTGAGGGCGTACCGCTTAGAGGCGTTATTCGCGCAGTTTCTGTTTGAGGTGAATATATGCATTGGGCTGATGTAACCGCCCAGGCCTTGTCCCATAAGGGTCAAAAGCACATTATTTCTACTGGCATAACCCCTAGTGGTGAATTCCATATCGGACACCTTAGAGAAATACTAACTGGAGATATGATCTCTAGAGCTGCTAAGAATGCAGGTTTGGATGTAGATTTCATTTTTATAGTCGATGACGCAGATCCATTACGCAAAGTATATCCATTTTTACATGAAGAATATTCTAGATTCATCGGACATCAAATCGGTTCGATTCCTGCACCCGATGATGAGGGTAAACCAGATGTCGATTCTTTTAAAAATGGCGGACTTAATTATGCTGATTATTTCTTGAACCCATTCCTTGAAGCGTTAGAAAAAATTGGAGTTAAGCCAAGAATAATAAAAAATCTACACTCATATCAGTCTGGAAAATTCAATCATGTTTCAAAAATTGCTTGTGATAAAGCCGACGAAATTAAGGAAATTATTGAAAGAGTATCTGGAAGGGAGTTACCTGATAAATGGTTTCCATGGAGTCCTCTAGACTCTAGAGGTTCCTTAGAAGGAGTAGAAGTTACAGGTTATCAATATCCTTTGGTATTTTGGAAAGACTCACATGGAGTTGAAGGAGAATCTGATATAACTAAGGGCGAAGGTAAACTTCCATGGAGAATAGACTGGCCTGCTAAATGGGCATGGATAGGAGTCACTTGTGAGGCATTTGGTAAAGATCACGGTGCTGCCGGAGGTTCCTACTCAACTGGTAGAGAAATATGTCAATTATTTGGCCATCCACCACCTCAACCTTTGACCTATGAATGGATTAGTTTGAAAGGAAAAGGTGCTATGTCCTCATCCTCAGGAAATACCATTGGACCAATGGAGGCTCTAGAATTGGTTCCTCCGGAAATTTTACGTTTGTTAATCGCTCAATCAAAGCCCAATAAAGCAATAGAATTCGATACTGGTATGAGTCTTGTCAATCTTGCTGATGAATATGAAAGGTTAATTTCAAGAAATTTCCAACAGGAATTATCTGTTGAAGATTTATCTAGAAGAAAGAGAGTACAAATTGAAGATGCTATTGGAGCATTAAATATGTCAAAGATTACAATGGAGGATTCTTTTGAAACATCAAAGGTGACATTTAGACATCTTTCACTGCTGGCGCAAACAAAAACATCTGATGACTTAATTTGGAAAAGTCTTGGATATAATGAAAATAATAGACCAAGTAAGTCTATAATCGATAGACTAGAGAAAATGAAATTATGGATAAAATCTAGACATTTACCTGAAGAAATGCGAATTTCAATTATTGATAATCCCAATGCTGATACTTTTTCTGATTTTTCAACTGATGAAATAAAGGTGCTATCTGCTATGAAAAAGGAATTGAGTAGTTGCCTATGGAATATTGAAGAGATTGGGAATGCTATACCAAATTCTGCTAAGATAAATGATCTATCTCCAAAAATCGCATACAGAGTCGCATATCTTGCATTCATGGGCAGAGAAAAAGGCCCTAGATTAGCTCCCATTCTAGTTGAAATCGAACAAAGTAGAATAATAAAAATAATTGAAAATTGCTTATCTATTATTGATTCATAAGTTTCAAAATACAATTATTTTACGATATATTCCGCACTATTGAAAAGTGAAGGGTTCTCATCACTTACCATGGGGGGGGTTTACTGTCCAACTTGCGAAGCGGATGTTGAACCTGCTGCAAAGTTCTGTTTGTCATGCGGTCATGACATGAATGTCCAAGGACCTATTACTTCTACTGGCCACGATTTAAATCAATTAAGAGATGTTATTAGGTTAAGAGATGACCTCTCAATGGCTGAAAAATTCGATATGATTGCCAAAATTGAAGAGGGTGCTAACCCTATTCAACTTGGAATTGCTGCGCCTGCAGAAGGTGAAGAATACGACATAGGTGAAGCATTCTCAAATGCAGAAATCGAAGGACCTTCCGCAAAAGCTTACTCAAATAGAGACTGGGGCAGTTCCCCAGCAGCAAATGCTGCTGTCAGAGCAGTAGTTAGAGGAACTAATGCTTGGGATTTAATTCAAGATGGAAAGTTAAACTTGAATGAAGGTTTGTTTAGAGAAGCCATGGATACAGGAATGGAAGCATCTACCCACATTCACGATGTTGCAAGCGGAGAGCATGAGGGTATTGACCCAGACGCTATGCGTGCAATCCCAGTTTTAAAGCCTCCAAAGAGAAGTTTTTGTCCAAAATGTGGTTCAGACATCCATGCTAATACTATGCTACAATGGCGTAAATGGAGAGATTCTGCTAGTGAAGTAGTTTCAATGCAACTTGAAGCCTCCATGGAAACTGCACTAATTCAAGTCGCATCTCACTACATCAATGTAATGCAAGCAATTCAAGATGAGAGAGATGATGCTTTTTCAAAATTAGATAAAATAGATTCTAAAAAATTAGAGAAAAAGATTCGGACAAAACTTGAAAAAATTATTCGCAAAGAAATTGAAAATGAAATTCGAAAAGAATTGCAAGAAGAAATTGAAAACAGTACTGTTTCCGAAGTAGCGAAGAAGGATGATACTCCCAAGAAGAGCACTAAATCTAAACCTGCCAAGAAGAAAACTACTCCAAAGAAACCAAAAATGAAGAAAACTGGTGGAGGAATGTTTGCAGGTCCAAAAAAGATTTCTAAAAAGTATGAAGGTAAAAAGGGAGGCAAAGTTGATTGGTTCCTAAAAGATGCTTTAGATACTGTTTATGACCCACATGGGACTGGTAAGCCTATCAAGGCAGCAACTATTCTTGCTAGATCTTCGGAAGGCAATGTTAGAGTTAGAGATGTTGTTAGAATTTATTCGACCGATGGCGAGAAAGGAATTAGTGAATTAGCTTGGACTAGTCCGCTAACTAAATACATAATTGAAGCATTTGATGAATGCTGATTAATAGTTCACCTTCAGCCTTCTTGGCTCTAAGTTTCCTTTTTGTTGAGCAGCGATTGCTGAAACTTCCATATTAGCACCTCTAATTGTGGTAACAAATGGTATGTTGAGTTCTACTGCTAATCTCCTCATCATATTACCATCCCTTACTGCACCACCAGATACAGTAGGGACATTGACAATAAATGAAATCTTACCCTGTCTCATCAAGTCTAAAGCATCTGGATGCTTTGACTCTCTTATTCTATAGACAATTTCTACCGGTATTTTGTTTTCTCTAAGAAAATCTGCTGTACCTGGTGTTGCATAAAGAGTGAAGCCCAATTCCGTTAATTTATTTGCAGAGACTAATAGGTTATTTTTATCTTGATCTCTAACAGTCAAATATGCTCCACCACTTCTTGCCACTGGAACTTCAGTAGCAAGTCTAG
>MDTG01399679.1_pt1 | contig 12957 bp, 15 predicted proteins | sample 811421 | NCBI WGS metagenome assembly MDTG01 (sample SAMN05326645, study PRJNA326480) | marine metagenome | isolation source: seawater | place: Pacific Ocean: South East | collected 2011
GCAGACCTACAACGGCGATCTCGTCGCCGATGCGACCTCGCAGCTGATCTCGTGGCAGAACGGCGACATCGAGGTCAACGGCGACCTGTCGCTGGACGGGTCACCGCTGGTGCTGATGCGGTCCGAAGGGGGCAGCGTGTACGTCGACGGAAGCATCGACACCACCGTCGCCGGCCAGGGCACCTTCATCGCCGAAGCGGGCGTCGGAAACGTCGAGATCGGCGGCGACATCGGTGCGTCCAACGCACTCGATTCAGTGAATCTCGAGTCGGAGGACGGCCTGATCATCCTGTCGGGTGGACTCGTGCGGGCGGAAAACGACATCTCCCTGAACAACTTCGAAGGCACGCGGACGGCATTTGCCGACATCGTGGGCCTGGCCGACGATCTCGAAATCCGTTCGGAGAGCGGGAGCATCTTCATCGGCAGGAACCACAAGTTCACCCAGCTCGGCGATCTCACGCTGAGAGCGATCAACGGTGAAATCACCCTCAACGACATCTCCACGTTCGGCAGCCTGCTGGTCGATTCACCGATGATCTCCATCTTCCTCCGCGAACCGATTGGAATCCTGACGTACCTCGGCTTCAACATCGACAGCTTCGTCGTCAACTTCGTCTCCGGAGGGACCATTTCCTTCACCAGCGCCCCCGTCACGGTGGGTTCCGGAGGGACCCCGTGGTTCTCCTCCGTGGAGGAATCTCCCGACGCAGACACCACCCTGCAGGACTTCGTCTGGTGGGAAAACGTTCCCCTCGATCTGCAGGATTTCTACTACGACACCGTGGTCCTGATCCTCGAAGCGACCGAGGAAAGCGGCCCGACGCCACCGGGGCCTCCCGGTCCGCCGACCCCACCCAATCCTCCGGGACCACCGAATCCCGTACCGACCCCCAGTGAATCCTCCCTGGCCATCGCCGAGGGTGCACAGACCGCGGAGCTCCCCGTCGATCTGCTGATCTTCGCCGACGCTGATCCCGACGGATCCCTCCTCCTGACCGATCTGAGCGATCTTGGAATCGAGGTCGAGGGTCCGGCGAACTCGGACAGTGAACTGCGGGGATCCCTGGCTCGATCCCGCGTGGTCTCGGACTACACCGCCAATGCGATCAATGTGAATCCGGACACGGGCAACATTCGTGTGAAGCAGGCGCGGATCAGTGCCAAGGTGGCCGATCGTGCGCTGCTCGAGTACCAGAATGTCCTGACCATGCAGCCCGGCGACCCCAATCAGATTCTCGAGCGGAACCAGACGACTGCGATGTCGAATTCGATCCAGCAGGCATGGACGGCCTACCGGGAATCAGCGGGCAAGGATGCTTCGGGCGACGGGTTCCGGACCTGGCTGGATTCCTCCGGAAACACGCAGGCACGCGACTACGTGAGCGGACTCAGGAGCGTCTACGCCACGATGGAGTCCAGCGGTCTGAATGGTCCCGAACTGGATCATGCCCGCAACACCACCATGGGACGCATTCTCAAGAGCGGCACGGCCCCGGGTGGAATGAACACCGTCGACCTGCTCGCAGCCACGCGATCCTGATCAGGCGTCGGACGACGTCGCCGTCGTCGAGGTCTCTTCCGACTCGGCGGGGGGGCCGAAGATCGCGGACCCGACTCGCACGATGTTCGCACCGCACTCCACAGCCAGTTCGTAGTCGCCGCTCATCCCCATGGACAGGATGTCGAACGAATCCCCCGTGACCGATGAGATGCGAAGCTCCTCGAACAGCTCTCGGGTCCGGATGAATGTGCTCCGGATGGTGTCAAGGTCGTCGGTCTGAGGCGCCATGCACATCAGGCCGCGGATGCGGATGTTCATCATCGTGTCCATCTGATCGATCAGATGGGTCGCAGCCGCGGGTGCAATGCCGTACTTGCCGCGTTCTCCGGACGTGTTGACCTGGATGAGCACCTCGGTGGGCTGTTCACGCTGGAGCGGACACGCCTGGATCTCCTCGGCCAACCGCAGGGAATCCACCGAATGCACGAGACGCGTCAGGGGGAGGATCCTCTTCACCTTGTTCCGCTGGAGATGGCCGATGAAGTGCCAGCGGATCGAGTCCGGAACACGTCCTCCCGATGGTCCGAGTTCCCGATGACGTTCCAGGAAATCGTCGACCTGCGCCGCAAACTGCAGGAAATGCTGCATGCGGCTTTCACCGAAGTCGGCGTGCCCCGCCTCGATGAGTTCGCGAACCTGGGCGATGGAGGCGTACTTGGTGACCGCCACGAGATGGACGTCGTCGGCCGATCGACCACCACGTGCCGCCGCCGACGCAATGCGGTCCCGCACCTCGTTGTACCGGTCGACTGTCTTTCCTTGAGTTGGCATGCTGACTCCGTGCCGTGAGGATACGTGCTGCACCCCTTTGACTCAAGCAAGCAGATCAGCCCTCATGCACTTCTTCCGAGACCTGGTACGCGAGCTGCTCCAGCGCCATCGAGAAATCCACGCTGACGACATCGATGGCAGGACCGACTTCGACACGCTGGGGAGTGAAATTCAGAATGCCTCGTACGCCGGCGGTCACCAGAAGATCCGCCACCTCCTGAGCGACCACCTTGGGAACGCAGAGGATGCCGAACTCGATGTCGAGTTCCACGGCCAGTCGGGGAATATCCCGGATCGGAGCGACCCGACAGTGACCGACCCTGGACCCGATGATCGAATCGTCGATGTCGAACGCCCCCACGATGTTGAATCCCTTGGCGGTGAAACGGGGGTAGTTGAGCAGGGCACGTCCGATGTTTCCCACCCCGACCACCGCGGCGTTCCACTCCCGATCGATGCGGAGAATGGATTTCAATCGTGGAATCATCGCCTTGACGCTGTAGCCGATGCCCGGCTGTCCGAACTGGCCGAAATACCCGAGATCACGACGTACCTGCGCATCGGTGATCCCCAGAGCGCTGCCCAACGTCCGGGAGGACACGGTCACGGCACCGTCGGCCTCCTGGGTTTCGATCTCCCGGAGATACAGGCTCAACCGCTTGATGGTCGGACGGGGGATGGACGTGCGTTCGGACATTCGACGACCTCATTGTACCGTCGATACGGAAACCTCCCAGCGTGTCCCTCTTTCCATGGCGTACAATGGACTTCAATGCACATTCATGACATCTTCAAGCGAGACCGGCAGACCTTCAGTTTCGAGTTCTTCCCCCCCCGAACCGATACGGCCATGGATGCCCTGCTGGGTCGAATGGACGATTTCGCGGCCCTCGCTCCCTCCTTCGTGTCGGTCACGTACGGCGCCGGCGGTTCCACCAGACAGCGAACGAACGATCTGGTGGTCCAACTGAACGAATCGGATCGGGTCGATGCGATCCCCCATCTCACCTGCGTCCAGCACACCCACGACGAGATCGAGACGATCCTGCATCGATACGCGGACGCGGGAATCAGCAACATCCTGGCCCTTCGGGGCGACCGCCCCCTCGACGCGGACTATCACCCCGCCTCGGACGAATACCGTCATGCCGCCGATCTGGTCCGCCACATCAAGGCATTCAACGAGTCGGGAGCCCATCGGGATCCCCGGGGATTCGGCATCGGAGTCGCAGGATTTCCGGAAGGGCACCCGGAGACGCCCAACCGCCTGAGGCAGTTGGAATACCTCAAGGCCAAGGTCGACGAAGGGGCGGACTGGATCACCTCGCAGATGTTCTTCGACAACGTCGCCTTCCACGACTGGTGCGAACGATGTGAACTCGAGGGGATCGACGTACCGCTGATTGCGGGCATCATGCCGATCACCGGCATCAAGACGATGCAGCGCATGGCCGATCTCGCCGGCGGCACGAACTTTCCCGCGAAGCTGCAGCGGCGCATCCGTCGCTATCAGGATGACGACGACGCGATCCGTCAGGTGGGTGTCCAATGGGCGACGGAGCAGTGCAATGAACTGCTCGACCATGGGGTGGCGGGCATCCACTTCTACACCCTGAACCGTTCCGGCGCGACGCTGGAGATATTCCGGGCTCTGGGAGCACGCGATACGGGTTCGCTTCGCCAATAACGGTGTTGCCAGCGGCCACGGACCCACGGTATCCTCACCGGATCATGCATCGAATACAGCACCTCCTCGATACGACCCGTTGCCTCCTGTTTGCAGGCGTTCTCCTGTGCTGCGAAATCGCCGTCGCGATGCCGACCAATCTCGCACCTCCGCAGCCGGCCGCCAACAAGAACACCCCTGCGGTCTGGGTCGGAATTCTGATCATGCTGCTCATCGTCGGTGTGATCCTGACGATCAGCCTGATGCCCTCCCGCCGAAGCCACCAGGACTGACCGAATGGTGCCGGGCTCGAGACCATCACACGTGCAACGCAGAGGAAGCCGGGGCATGCTTGCGCTGCTGGCGATCAATGCCGTGCTGCTGGTCGGCCTCCTGAGCATCCTTGCCGCTCCGTCCGTGCAGGCCCAGCTCACCGGACGGAAATCGTTCCTCATGGTCGCCGGCGAAGGCGAGCGGACTTCCACCAACTACGTCTGGATACTGGAAAGCCGGAACGGTGAACTGGTGCTCGTCGACTGGACCACCGCGGGGCAGGGCATGAAGGCAATTGCTCATCGGAACGTCCAACAGGACATCGAGAAGATCCTGAGGACCAGATGACGACGAATCCCTCATCCCGCCGTACGAAGATCATGCTGTCGTCCACCGCGCTGGCGATGGCCGCGGGCATCCTGCTTCTGACCGGGCAGTCCCCGGAGCCGAGGGTCGAAGCCGGCCTGGTGGCGAGCGACGACACCTTCACCCTGATGACCGCGGCGGGTCGGACCGGAAGTGGGGACGGAAAATCCGACCTCCTGTACGTGATCGACAACGACAACGGCGTCCTGCTCGCCTATCGGGCCAGCCAGAACGGACCCGCCATGAACATCACGCTGGTGGACGGCGGCCACATCGGCCATCTGTTCGACGCGGTGCGTCCCTGAGGGCCTCCCAGCCCTTCACGGGTACACTGGAGCGATGCAGTCCAGCCGGAATCACCCTGTCGACTCCGTGATGGTGCGGCAACGAGCCGCGTCGTTCACCCGCCGATCGATCAAGACGGACGCCAAGCAGGCGGGAATCCGGCTCGCGATCTCGATGCTGGACCTCACCACGCTGGAAGGAAAGGATTCTCCCGAAAAGGTGCGGGCGCTGTGCCGCAAGGCGGTACGCCCCTACGAGGGTGCGATCGAGCAGCCCGTTCCCCCGGTCGCGGCCGTCTGCGTCTATCCGTCCCACGTGCGAACCGCCGCCAAGATGCTCACGGGCACCGGCGTGCATGTGGCATCCGTCGCCACCGGCTTCCCCAGCGGCCAGTACCCGCTGGAAGTCCGGCTTCGCGACGTGACCGCCGCCGTCGAGGCGGGAGCGGACGAGATCGACATGGTCATCAACCGTGGCGCCTTTCTCGCCGGCCGACACGGTGAGGTCGCCGAGGAGATTCGACAGGTCTGGCAGGCCTGCGACGGCGCCCATCTCAAGATCATCCTGGAAACCGGTGAGCTGGAGACCTACGACAACGTCCGGCGGGCGAGCGATCTGGCCATCGAGGCGGTCGACTCCGCCGGGGTCCTGCAGGACGGCGAGGTCTTCATCAAGACCTCCACCGGAAAGATCAATCCGGCGGCGACGATGCCCGTCAGCCTCGTGATGCTCGAAGCGATTCGAGACCACTTCCTCGCCACGGGAGTCCGGATCGGCATGAAGCCGGCCGGGGGCATTCGAACCGCCAAGTCGGCACTGCACTATCTGGTGATGGTGAAGGAGACCCTGGGAGACGAGTGGCTGACACCGGATCTCTTCCGGTTCGGAGCTTCAAGCCTCACCAACGATCTTCTTCGACAACTCCTCAAGGGACTCACCGGCCGCTACATGGCCATGCACGATTTCTCGGAAGCCTGAGACAACGGGTCAACACCATGAATCCCATCGCATCGGACACGAACGAACACGACACGACACCGACCCCGGGGTGGGACTACAGCCCGGCCCCCGAGCGGACACCCGTCGATCTCGACGAGTCGTACGGACTCTTCATCGACGGGTCGTTCCGGGCTCCGAAGTCCCGCAAGCGATTCGATTCCATCAACCCCGCGACCGAGCAGACGTTGGCATCCGTGGCCGAGGCCGGCAGCAAGGATGTCGATGATGCCGTGCAGGCGGCCAAGGCCGCACAGGGCCCCTGGGCCCGGCTGAAGGCGAGTGAACGCGCCAAGTACCTCTACCGGATCGCACGGCGCATCCAGGAGCGCGCCCGTGAACTGGCGGTTCTGGAAACCATGGATGGTGGGAAGCCCATCAAGGAATCACGTGATGTGGATCTTCCACTGGCCGCCCAGCACTTCTTCTATCACGCCGGATGGGCCGACAAGCTCACCTACGCGTTCCCGGGCCGTACCCCCAAGCCCCTCGGCGTCTGCGGACAGATCATCCCGTGGAACTTCCCGATGCTGATGGCCGCGTGGAAGCTCGCGCCCGCACTGGCCTGCGGCAACACCTGCGTGCTCAAGCCGGCCGAGACGACATCCCTGACGGCACTCAAACTCGCCGAGATCCTGCAGGAGATCGATCTGCCGCCGGGCGTGGTGAACATCGTCACCGGCGCCGGTGAGACCGGAGCGGCCATCGTCGACCATCCGGATGTGAAGAAGGTGGCCTTCACCGGATCGACCGAGGTCGGAAAGATCCTGGCCCGGTCCGTGGCGGGGACCGGAAAGCGACTGACCCTCGAACTGGGCGGAAAGAGTCCGAACATCATCTTTGCGGACGCCGCCATCGATCAGGCGGTGGAGGGCATCGTGTCGTCCATCTGGTTCAATCAGGGGCACGTCTGCTGCGCAGGGTCGCGGTTGTTCGTCGAGGAATCGATCGTCGATGAAGTCGTGGACAAGCTTCGACACCGGATGCAGTCGCTCCGCGTCGGGGATCCGCTCGACAAGAACACCGACATCGGCGCCATCAACTCCGCGCAGCAGCTGCGAACCATCGAGCGGTACGTGGATGCGGGCGAGCACGAGGGCGCCATCATGCACGAAGTGTCGTCCGGACCGCTTCCCTCGAAGGGGTTCTGGCACCGTCCCTGCTTCTTCACCGGAGTGCAGCCCAGTCACCTGATCGCCCGGGAGGAGATCTTCGGTCCGGTCCTGTCGGTCATGACGTTCCGCACCCCCGAGGAGGCCCTGAGCCGGGCCAACAACACCCCCTATGGTCTGGCGGCCGGTATCTGGACCAATACGGGTGCCAAGATCTTCGAGATCGCACGCAAGCTCGATGCCGGCGTCGTGTGGTGCAACACCTACAACCAGTTCGATGCGGCGTCGCCGTTCGGTGGATTCAAGGAATCGGGATTCGGCCGCGAAGGCGGTCGACACGGTCTCAAGTCCTACGTGAAGTTCTGACATGCATGCCGGTACGACAACTCGACGCACGATGCCCCTGCGGATCACCGGGCATGCCGCCATGCGCACGCTGGAGGCGTTGATGCTGGCCTGGATCACGTGGTTCGTGGTGGACGCAGTGCTGCTGGCCGGCTCCGAGGATCCGGGGGCGACGGCTTCGGCATGGATGCACTTCGTCAAGAACGGGGCATGGGAATTCTGGGAACATCTGATCCTGGTCCGTGACCCCGCCGTCCGTGGCGGCGCCTGGTGGCTGGTGCTCGCCTGCTTCGCAGTGGTGTCGTTCAGGCGATACCGAACATCGATCGCACGCCTTCTGGAAGGCCCTTCCGAGATTCACCAATGACCACACGGCTGGACGTCGTCAAGACCTGCAAACTCTTCATCGGCGGCGCATTTCCGCGCACCGAATCCGGACGGTCGATGCCCCTGCACGACACCAAGGACCGGGTCATCGCTCACGCCTGCGTCGCATCCCGCAAGGACATGCGCAACGCCGTCGAAGCGGCGAGAAAGGCGTCACCGGGCTGGGAGAATGCCACCGCCTACCTGCGGGGACAGATCCTCTACCGGATGGCCGAGATGCTCGAGGGTCGGCGCGAGGAGTTCACCGCGGCCATCCGGAACACCAGCGGGGTGACACCGGCCAGGGCCCGACGCGAGGTCGAAGCCTCCATCGACCGGCTGGTCCGCTTCGCCGGCTGGTCGGACAAGTACCAGCAGGTCCTGGGCTGCCAGAATCCGGTGGCGGGTCCGTTCTACAACTTCACGGTTCCGCAACCGACGGGCATCACCGCCGTGTTCGCACCCGATGCGCCGTCGCTGCTGGGCCTGGTCACCCTGCTCGCCGCACCCCTGTGCGCAGGGTGCACGGTGGTCGCAGTGGCCTCGGAATCACACCCGCTGCCCGGCGTGCTGCTGTCGGAGATCTGCGCCACATCGGACGTTCCCCCGGGCGTCGTGAATCTGCTGACCGGACAGCGGACGGAGCTGCTGGAACCCGTGGCCCGTCATCGGGAGATCGCAGCGGTGCTGGCTGCGAACCTCACGGCCGGTCAACGTACCACCCTGCAGGACTGTGCCGCGGACAACCTCAAACGGGTGCACCACGTCAAGCACACCGAGTCGCAGTGGGAAGACGATGATCTGGTCGCATCGCCGTGGAACATCGAACCCTTCGTCGAATCCAAGACGATCTGGCATCCCTCCTCGACCTGAACGGGCCGTCAGAGGGTCGGAACCTCGACGATTCGCGGCTCCTGAGGGCGCCCTCCCTTGGACGGGTCGGAGGGATCGTACAGATCGATGATCTGTTCTCCGTTGACCATTCGCTCCGGAAAGTCCATGAGGAATCGCTCGACCTGCGGGCTTCGGAGTCCTGTCTGACCGTCGATGGCTCGATGATCGAACACCCCGACCGTGACCATGCTCATCTCCCGGGCGGGATCATGGTGGTAGAACGCCGGAACCCCCCGCAGACGAAGGCTTCTTGCGTACCGCTCCGCCGCATTTCGACGAGTCCCTTCGGGCCACTGACCACTCTCGAAATCCCCCCAGATGGCGATCTCCAGCGTGTAGAGCACCCGGATGTCCGGATACCGAAGACGCAGGGAGACCAGTTCCGCATCGTCGATGGAGTTCGGATCCCGCTGCGAGAGCAGCTCCGTCAACATGGCCTGCGGGAAGACCTGGACACCGTTGATGGTCATTTCCTGAAGCGTCCTGATGTCCTGCTTGGCATTCGGGTCCTTCCAGCCGGAATATTCACCACAGACGACCAGCGACCCGCCGGCGGAGGGATGCAGACGCATGGAGCCGGCCATGTCCGGAAGCAGGATCGCCGCACGATCGCGAAACTGGTTGGCCTGCTCGCGATGGGCGTCGCCCCCGAACGTCGCCAGCACGATGGCGAATCCCGGACCTCCAACCGCATCACCACCCCGAAACGTCGGAGCCGCCGCGGGTGCGGATCCGAGGGCGTTTCGTGACGACAGCTGCCGCTCGTAGTGGTCCCAATCCTCGCCGAGGTCCAGGTCGGCCAGCGTGTCCTCGGTGGGATTCAATCCTGCAGCACTGGACCCGCCCCCGGCCACGGGCCGCGGGGCGACCGGCTGGCATCCCATCCCCAGCAGGAGGGTGAAGGCCATGGCGGTCAGAATGGGGTGTGATCCGTTGCGAATGGGCACGAAAGGCCTCCCTCTGGTCGACCCTTCACGGTACGAAACCCCCATTCAGGTGTCAAAATGCAGCTTCAGATCCCCTCAGGAAGGCGGCGATGAAATGTTCAAGTGCTCGTGCCCGGTGATCCGATGGTCTACTTCGGAGGCGGGCTTCTCCAGGTGCCCCCGTCGCCACACGGATTCAGGGAAGAATCTGCGAATTTCAGATGGATACCCAGGGACGCGATCCTCTCGCTCGAGAGATCGTCCAGGAGTGTATTTCGATGCCAGACATCGCTTCGATCGCCAATGGTTCGGTGGGACCAGTACAACGAGCCGCAAGCCCCGGGCGTGAACACGATACCCGGGCCATGGGACATCCAACCGGCCCCGCAGGACAGGAACGGCCCGACCGGGTCGAAGTATCCCGTTTCGCCTCGTGGCTGCAGACCATTCGGCAGATGCCGGAGACCAGAACCGACAAGATCGATTCCGTACGGGAAGCGATTGATGCCGGTGGATACGAAACCCCGGACAAGTTCGAGCAGGCCGTCGATCAGCTGCTGAAGGATCTCCAGGGCTGATTTCGATCCCTTGAACGATCGACCCACTCCCGCGGGTATCCTGCGGGCATGCTTCACCGCATCATCTCCCTGTGCATCATGGTCGGCTGCAGTGGTCTCGGGGCGTGTGCCCCCGACACGTCCGGAGAGCGATTCCGTCTGGACGCCGCTTCGGGCCAGTGGCCCTACGCCCCCGACAGCATTCGGGTCCACCCCATCTCGAGAATCAAGTACGACCGCACAACCGGACTGGCGGTCGTCCAGGCGCGCATCGAGTTCCGGGATCCGGATGGATTTTCAACCCGGGGTGTCGGCTCGCTCACCATTTCGCTCACCGGGCCCAGCGACGAAGGGGTCATGCTGATATCCAAGACCGAATGGAAGTGCGATCTCAACGATCTCGAACTCAATCGTCGGTACTACGACGAGGTCACCCGCACGTACCAGGTCACGCTGGAATTGACACCGCAGATCGATGTGCCATTCGAGCCCAGACTGCGGGCCGTGCTCGAAACCCCCAAGGGGCGGACGCTGTCTGACGTCCGGGGGATCCGATTCAACCGGACCTCGTCCGAACCATCTCCACCGGACGGGCAGAAGCAGGACGATCAGTCCTGAGGGTCGCTCAGGATCTCCACGACCGAGTACTGATCAAGATTGAGAACGGCAAGCTCACCGTCGGCCAGACGGAGTTCCATGCGATCGAGCCAGAGCTGATCATCCTTCGCATGGGCGAACCACGATCCCGTCTTCGCCTGACGACACCGCATCACCTCGCCCTCGATGACTTCACTCCAGGTCCGGTCCCGCAGCGGAGTCTGCTGCGTGACTCTGACTCTGGTGCCGTGCTGGTATCCGGGGCTTTCGAGGCTCATGTGATTTCATAGTAGCAGCCGGAATGCGGACCCGACGCGGATTCAGTCGATGTTCAGCGCAGCGGGGCCCATGGTGAGGATGGTGGGCTCCTGCCTGCTTCGTCGGGAAAGGTACGCATTGACCTCCTCCAACGTGACGGCTGCGATCTCCGCTCTCACCTCATCGAGTGACCGGGGGTGTCCGAGCAGGAACTGATCGGATACGAGTGCCGTCGCCCGAGCGGACGTGGATTCACCGGAAAAGACCAGTCCGCTTTCCAGTCCGGTACGGGCACGACCGAACTCCTCTTCGGTGATGCCGTCCGACATCCGATGGTATTCGGCCAGACAGGTATCCAGCGTCTGCTGGGCACGTTCGGGAGTGGTACCCGCGTAGACGACAATTTCTCCGCGGTCGGGTCCCACTCGATAGCTGCCTCCGACGCTGTAGCACAACGACTGCTTCTGTCGGACTTCGGTGAACAGTCGACCGCTGGAGGAACCTCCGAAGACCCGGCTGGCCACACGCTCGAGCACCGCATCCGAATGAGCCGCCGCCGGCGCATCCCAGGCGATGGCGATGTGCACCTGTGCGGTATCGCGATGCACGTGCTCGACGCCACCCCGCTCATCCTGCGCCTCGCTGGGAAACGATGTCGAGCCGGACCAGGAACCGAAGCGGTCTTCGAGGAGCTGCACGATCTTCGACGTATCCACGTCTCCACACAAGCCGATCATCGATCCGTCGGGAACGATGCCGCGTCTCCACGCATCATGCACATGCGATCGTTCCATCGACTCGATGGCGGACCGCTCGCCGTATCCGTTTCGATTGAAGGGAGCGTGACGATGTCGGGCACGCAGCCGAAGCATCACTTCGTGCTGCGGCTCGTCCCGGAGCGAATCAAGCGACTGCAGGCAGAGGCTTCGAACCGGATCGACGGCCTCCTCGGACAGGTGCGGATCCAGCACCATGGTGGAAAGGAGCCCGATCCCATCCTGGAGCGATGCTCCGAGCATCGTTGCGGAGGCCGAAAGATGGAACACGCCGACGTCGGTGGAGCGTCGCATGCCGCACCGGTCCATTGCATCGCTCATCGAGCGGCTGTCCATCGATCCGGCGCCGCGCACCAGCATCTCGCCGAGCATGACCGAGGCGCCGACTTGATCATGGTGGTCCATGCATGCTCCGGATGGGAAAACCCAGTGGAGACCGCATGATTTCACATTTTTTTTTGGCTCGACAAGCAGTCGCAAGCCATTGCTGAACCGGTGTGTCTCGATTGTGTTCAACGCGTTGTGCCCTTTCATCCGAATCAAATGCTGCTCAATCACCATACACACTCGAACCATGAGCGTATGTTGATCGCACTGGGGCATGCCAACATGCGCCGACAGTAGAATGCCCGATGAATCGGCCTTTGAGACGCCTTGAAGCGGGTTTTATCGCATGCACTCGCTCGAAGCGGGTTCGTGCGTGCAAGCCGCCGAATCAAACATCGAATGAGCATTCAGCGTGTGTCCGAAACAAGATGGTGTATCGAAATGATGAACCGGCGCTTTCCGAACGTACGCGATGTGCATGCGCGGACCGTGCACGCAACTGGTTGTCGTTGATTTTATCGGCTGGATTTCCGCTAAAGCCTCTTTTCGCACTGTTCCGATACGGGTATACCTCTCGGAGAGCGTTCCGCCTGGGGTGCACGTGCGTACCCACTTTCTCCGACACGCTATAGCGGACACAATGGAGGTCAATCCAATGGCCAAGAAACGCGCAAAGAAGAAGACGACTCGCAAGAAGGCGACTCGTAAGAAGGCAACCCGCAAGAAGGTCGCCAAGAAGGCCACTCGCAAGAAGGCCACCCGTAAGAAGGCCACTCGCAAGAAGGTCACCCGTAAGAAGGCCACTCGCAAGAAGGCCACCCGTAAGAAGGCAACTCGCAAGAAGGCCACCCGTAAGAAGGCCACTCGCAAGAAGGCCA
>MDTG01300512.1_pt1 | contig 12956 bp, 11 predicted proteins | sample 811421 | NCBI WGS metagenome assembly MDTG01 (sample SAMN05326645, study PRJNA326480) | marine metagenome | isolation source: seawater | place: Pacific Ocean: South East | collected 2011
CAGCCGGAGGCATTTAAGCTAGCGGCACTGACGTTCACGGCAGGCCTTCTCACGGTCGCTGCCATCGAAGATATGGTCTCCGAGGCTCACGAGAGCGGTGACGATACGCACATCTCACCGCTGGCTTTCATAGGCGGCTTCGTCCTGTTCGTTCTGGTATCAGCGGGCTTGGAAGGGGTGGTATCGCAAAGCTAACGTACTGCTCCCCAACACAGCCACTGTCGTGCTGGCCGAATACGAAGCAGCTCCCAGCTTACGGCGCACCTAGTCGAGTCCAGAAACATTCACTTTGCCACCCTGGCCAGCCGGCCGAATGAATTGACGCAGCTTGATTAAGCGGAGCAAGAAAGCATGAGCCACAGGGTTGATCCTGGATTCGGAGGCGAGAGAGCATTGGGTGATAAGTGCGCGCTACCCTCTAGCCTATACACGGGCGTGCGCTATAAGCCGCTTCTGACAGGGGGGATGGCTCTACTTGCTGGAGGCGCCATGCCGCTTGCCTTTGCCCCTGTGGGCTGGGCATGGCTTGCGGTGATCGCTCTGGCAACATTTTTTGTCCTGACCGCGCAGTCTTCAAGGCGTCAGGCGCTGTGGTCGGCCTACCTCTTTGGCCTTGGCTACTTCGGCGTGGGTGTCTCCTGGGTCTTTATCAGCATTAGCCAGTACGGCAATGGCCCCGTGGTGGCGGTGTTAGTCACGGCGGCCTTTGTCTCGCTGCTCGCCCTCTTTCCATGGGGCGTCGCGTACCTCGTGCGCTGCCTGCGCCCTGAGATGGATGCAATGGCACTCTGGCTAGGGCTACCTGCGGCATGGGTGCTGAGTGAATGGATGCGCACCTGGTTCTTGACCGGCTTTCCCTGGCTCTTCATTGGCTACAGCCAGACCGACACCACACTTGCCACTATCGCTCCCGTCTTTGGCGTGCTTGGCGTGAGTTTACTGGTGGCACTTCTCGCTGGCGGGCTTGCCTGGATTGTCCAGGGGCCAAGCCTGCGCCGTGCTGCGGTAGTCGGTGCCGTGTTAGTCGCTACCCTCGCCGGCTTGCAACTGCTGGATCGTGAATGGACGCAGCCAGCCGCTGACCCGATCGATGTCGTCCTCTTGCAAGGAAACATCGCGCAAGACAAGAAATGGGACCCGAGATACCGGGACATCACACTTGAGCGCTATCAGGCGCTTACCGCGCAGCATCTCGGAGCCGATATCGTGATCTGGCCAGAAGCGGCAATCCCGATGTGGCATGACCAGGCCAAAGCATATCTTGCTGAGCTTGAGGCGTTAGCCGATCAGGCAGGCACATCGTTAATGATTGGCGTCCCGGTACGCGAGGCGGAGGGCCGTACCTACAACGCCGTGGTAAGCCTCTCCGATCCCTCAGGCTTCTACTACAAACGCCACCTGGTGCCCTTCGGTGAATATGTTCCGTTTCGGGATCTTTTGGGGTCGGCCCTCGACGTGCTCGGGGCGCCCATGTCCGACTTCACACCGGGACGGGAAGCGCACGTCCTGAATGCAGCAGGGGTGCCCGTAGGGGCACTCATCTGCTACGAGGCGGTCTTTGGTGCCGAAGTCACTGAGCTTCTGCCCGAAGCGCAGTTACTGGTGAATGTCAGCAACGATGCCTGGTTCGGCAGCTCGCTCGGCCCCCTCCAGCATTTCCAGATGGCACGCATGCGTGCCATCGAAACCGGACGTGACCTTCTTCGAGCCACGAACACCGGTATCACAGCAGCCATCAATCATGAGGGCAAAGTGCTCAAGCGTGCTCCGCAGTTCGAAGTGGCCACCCTCAGCGCCGAAGTGACACCGCGAACTGGCGCGCCCCCTTATGTGCGCTGGCGGGATTGGCCTGTCCTTGGCCTGACCGCACTCGGACTCGGCCTGCTCCTGCTCCGTCGAATTCGTCGGCATCATCGGTTGGGTACATGACGCTTGTTATTTAGCAGCGAGCAAATTCTAGATTGGGTCAGGAGGAAGGGGATATGTCTACTTATGGCAGTCGGCTCGCAGAGAAAGCCCACGAGCCGGGAAAGGCGATGCGCTGGCTGTGGCTCTCGCTCCTGTTACTGTTTGTCGATCAGGCGAGCAAGTACCTTGCCAGCACCATGCTAGCGCATGGTGAAAGCGTGCCTGCCGCACCCTTCTTCAATTGGGTCCACCGCCACAATACGGGGGCGGCCTTCAGCTTTCTCGCGGATGTCGGCGGTTGGCAGCAGCCGCTTTTCATCGGACTGGCCCTGGTTATCTCGATATTACTGGTGTACTGGCTTTGGCGTTCACCACGCGTACTGAGTTATCGGCTCGCCCTCAGTGCGATCCTCGGCGGCGCGTTGGGCAATGTCGCAGATCGCTTGCGGTTAGGCTACGTAGAGGATTTTCTCGATTTTCACTATGCCCAGTGGCACTGGCCATCGTTCAACCTAGCGGACGTATGGATCTTCCTCGGTGTCGCCCTCTTTATTTGGGCGGAAATACGACATCAACCAGGCAGCCGCCGCCGCTGAATCGCCTAGCGTCTTCGCTATCGCATGCTTGACTTCCGGAATAGGCGCGTCCTGGGCCTTGATAAGGCGGCACGCCTTCATGAGCCAGCTGTACGTTCCTGATGCACGACTGCTGCCAAGGGCTCTGCTGCATCCTAACCAATCTGGAAGAGCGCACCCTGCTGGACCTGCTACCCGGTCGTCAGCAAGAGAGGGTGACAAGACGCCTCATGAGCATGGCCAACCGCCACCAGGTCGAGATCGTCAGCATGGACATGTGGAAGCCCTACCGCCGCGCCTTCCAGACGGTGCTGCCACAGGCCCGTATCGTGGTCGATAAGTTCCACGTCGTGCGCATGGCCAACGAGGCCTTAGAGAAGATCCGCAAAGGCCTAAGGAAGGAGTTGAAGCCCAATCAGCGCCGGACCCTCAAAGGTGACCGGAAAATCCTGCTGAAGCGCGCTCACGACGTTTCAGACCGCGAACGGCTCATCATGGAGACCTGGACAGGAGCATTCCCCCCAGCTCTTGGCGGCTTACGAGCACAAGGAGCGCTTCTACCATATCTGGGACTGTACCAATCGGCGTGGTGCCGAACAGGCTCTCGCCACCTGGATTGACAACATCCCTCAGGGGCAGAAGGAGGTTTGGAAGGATCTCGTCAGCGCCGTCAGTGGCTGGCGTGAAGAGATGCTGACCTACTTTGAGACCGACATCCCGATCACCAACGCTTTCACGTAGTCGATAAACCGCCTAGCCAAGGACAAAAACCGTGATGGCCGGGGCTATTCGTTCGAGGTAATGCGAGCCCGGATGCTCTATACCACCAAGCACAAGAAGAAGGCGCCACAAGTCAAGGAATCCCCGTTTCTGGGCAGAGCCACCATGACCTACAACATGGGACTCCCCGAGCCTGAGAAGAACTTCGGTGTCGATCTATCAACCTTCTGGAAGGACTAAGGGTTGGATGGGGCTGGAAGGCCCATCAACCACTTAATCCGGATACCCTAATTTCTCTGGTTGTCGGCGCAAGTTTGAGCTTCTTGGAGGTCGATCAAGCGACCCCGCCCACACCAGGCAGAAGCACTCATTTCCTGATTGTATCCATGCGGCCACTTGACCGACTTTTTCAGTCAGCCGCTCCAGGGCGCAAGCCTTGATACCCCAGGGCTCTATTGGGCAGTCCATGTTTGGCTATCGCTACTAAACCGCACTGCTGTTTGGGCTTAGTGCTTTGGTCACGTTCGGTCGAAAGTCATGTTGAAGCTATGTAGTATTCCGAGGCGGTGTGGACAGGTGGACTGTTCAATACGCACGCTGCCATGCGATTATCAGGTCCTTTATGCTTTGCTCGGTGTGCTTGTGCCGCCGGTCGGTACTAAAGGTTTAGTGACGGAGGAAGTCGCGACACTCACGGAGTGGTATATGGAAGTTTTCAGCCAGTTCGACACATACAGCCTTAAGGCCCGCGTTTTCCCTGCGCTGATATCGGGTCTTCCTTTACTAATCCTATTGTTCATGCTCGTGCCTTGGGATCACCTTGCACTCTCCCAAGTGATCGCAAGCAGCATAGGCTTCGTGCTTATTTTTGCGTTCGCAGACTTGGCCAGGCACAGAGGCAAGAAGCTTCAAGAGCGTCTAGGCACAGGAGAAACGCCGGACCAGTGGCTCAGGGGAAACCGGGATGTCCCGGAAGGCTCGAAGGATCGGTATAGAGGGTTCGTTGCCGAACAGCTTGCGTTGACAGCGCCAACACTTGAGGAGGAGCAAAGCGGTTCGGAACTTTCCGCTGATTTTTACCAGTCCGCTAACGCATGGCTGCGCGAGCAAACACGCGATCACTCTGCATATCCGCTTCTGTTTGCTGAAAACATTACGTATGGTTTTCGACGGAACCTCCTGGGTCTAAAGTCAATCGCGCTGGTGTGTAATTTACTAGTGCTGCTTAGTTGTGCCGGCATACTGTACTTTGAATCAGGTTATTTCGCCGCACTTCCGAATGTGGAAGAAAAGGTCTATATCGCTGTTGCTGCCGCGTTACTGCATTCGGCTTACCTGATGACCGCAGTTAACGAGCTGGCCTTACGAGAGGCCTCTCGGGCCTATGGTCGACAACTAATCTTGAGTTGTGAATCACTGATGCACTCGCACAAGTCCTCCCCTCCCAAAGATGAGTCGGCTTAGGCGTAAGGTTGTTGTGCTAGACCTATTGGCTGGCAAGCTCTGTTCAGTTGAAGAGATATTGCATTTGAGGGACCGGCAACATTTCATTGAGGTTCATGTGTTATAACCCCCTCCACCACCGCATGCTCAGCCCATCCAGTGCGAATCCAGGTGTCGTCTTCGCCGCAGATGGCCATAATGTATGGTCCTCCTAACGAACCTAAATGAGCTTCAAGGTGGGAGAATACTCCTTCATCATCATCGCTGGGTCTTGCAGGCACGGCTCTCGGGTGACTGTGCCATTCACCGAGGTAATGCAAACGTCCCGCTGAGCCAGACGACAGCTCTTCGATCCGAGGTTTGAGGTCCTTCTTGCCTCGGACGAAGTAGGTTGGAGCTTGTTTGCTGTCGGGAGGAGCTGGAAGCGCTGCCACGATATGAACCACATTACGAACGAGGTCGAAAGTGCCTATAAGTACCCCGCCCGTTTCGTTTCCGCCTGCTTCACGGCGAAGCTTTCGCATCGTACTAATGACACCGCTTGTAATAGACACCCGCACGGTGCCTTCTTGATAGCGGTGTACCTGTTGTACAGGAATAACCACTGGTTGGACTGCACCTGTTACGGGCTCCAGTCGCCAGACTTGAAAGCATGCATCTTCGTTCTGGAGCAGTCGCGCTACCTGACCAGCAGCGAGACCGCAAAGGGTTTGAAGCTGCCAAGGAGGCAGAGGTGCTGAAAGGTCCTGACAAGCGTTGGCATAGCGAATTTTATCCAGCCGTGCAGCAGACAAATGTCCTTTCAACTGCGCTTCTGTTGCTACATGCCAGAAGTATTGAGCCTCAATTTCATCAACTCTGACTGCCCGAGATTTGTTTTCTGCAAGCACAACCAGATCGGAACCGTCGGGTCCGAAGAAGGCACTGACTCCTCGCCTTATGGGTTGTTCAGATAGCCAGCCCAGAACAGCTGGTGAGGCGCTGAAGTCGATAGCAATTTCGGAGCTCCTTACAGCAGCGTCCAGCGCATCCGCCTGCTCACCTGGTGCGAACACATTGACAGGAATCGCAGTGTTCCCGCCTTCCTCAAAGACATTATCTAGAGCAAACTGCAACCCCAGCGCCTTTGGATATCCAACCGAGTCGCGTTTGTGAACTTGGCGAACAGTGTTATGTGGCAGAGTGATGTCCCCGTCGACCACTGTCCACGGCCCAATGCCTGAACGGGTCACCATCATAGCCACGTTCGATCCGATAGCACCGGCACCGATTGCTAGTAAAGGGGTGTCTGTCTTATTGGTTGCCCCCGCAAACTGACGGGCTGTTCCTCTATCCAGTCGTTGCACGACGCGCCATGGTTCGAGGGCGATCGACGGCAAATCCGCGTTCTCGGCAGTTCCTAGCAGCTTGTACGTAGTTTGTTTAGTCTTTTGGTCTGTAATGGTGATGTCTAGTCGCTCGCCGAGTTGGGCAAGGCTTTCGCCTAGGGTGTAGCACCATAATTCCAATTGCTCTTCTGGCGCGTCGCGCTCCCGACGCTTTGGTACTGTAAGTACTAGGATAGGTTGCAGCCTGTCCGCGTCTCTCAACTGATCAGGGGCCTGTAGCCAGCCCGTCAAGTCTCTTATTAAATCGAACCCGAGGTTTAAACACAGCTGCTGTAGGGCTCCCAGGTCATAGGGGGTTCTGGCTAATGCACCATGCTGTTGCCCGGGAAGCTGCGGCGCGTAGATCGCAAAATTGTGAGTGGTGAGCTCTCTTTCAGGCTTTTCTTTTGAAAGCCCAAGGATCATTTGGCCTTCATGCTTGTAGGCCTGTTGAATGTACCAAGGGCCATGCATCTCACCTGGAGGGATAATGAGCGTGTGGGAGCTCGCTAGGATTAATGGCTCCAATAGCTGCTCATCATCATGAACGGTGCCGGCCGCCATAGACGAGAACCAGCTACGAAGTCTCTCGACAAGTGCCTGCCCGGTGAGGTTGGTCGACAGATCTGGCCACGCCTCTTCCCATATACATAGGGCTAATCCCCCCGCTTCACGATCAAGGTTGGTATGGACCATGCCTGTCGGAAAGTTCTCGCGTGTTGACAGTACTCGTGGTGGCCAGCTGTCGTCATGCGCCATGAAAGTTAAACGGACGGGCTCTTTATGCTGAATAGGAACTGGGCGTCGCTGCGCCAGCTCAATCTCAAGCTCTATCTCTAACATATCGAATGAGCCGTTTAGACTGACTTGGTTTAGCGTCGCGTAGGGGTGATTTGGAGAGCCGACTAAGTACCGGACAACAGAGCGAGCCAACCGAGATCGAGGTGTGTCAAACGCCTCGCACATTATTGAGCTCCTGCGCGCGGGGCCGCCGTGGAGATGACGACCTTGGCGGTCTGCTTCCGGATCTTGTAACCAGCGCTCGTGATCTCGATTACCAATGGCTCTGGTTTAGTTTTTGTGGGGTGCTCCATAGAAACAATCCATTCGCCGCCCAGTTGATTGGCAACACTTTTGTAGTATGCCGCTGCCTGTCGGTGAGGCGGCTGATCGTCTTCATCACCATCTGGAATGATCTTGGATGTGCTGACTAGCAGCCCACCGGTTTGACCTGCTTCTTCGTACAACCATTTGGAGGTTGCCGTAGGTTCAGTCTTCTCGTCCCCTTTTTCGTCAGATAAAGACTTGTAGCTACAGTGATGGGGGATGTTGTTGATATCCCACTCAAGACGATACTCTCGGTCATGGTGTTGGGTCACCTTCACAATATCGTCGATGACTTCATGGGTGACGTCAGCCGACAGCACCATTTTTGTCTGCTGCTCCTCAACCTCAAACGTAGCCTGCATGAAAAGGGCGTCGTTATTTCGGACACGTACGACATCATCATCACCGCGCTTGCCGAAAGGCGAGTGCACGAAAAACTCCACCCCGTCGTGCTCCAGATTAAACTCTGGACACAAGGTGCCAGCGTCGCTGATCAAGTTGCGGCGCTTGGCCGGATCGATGTCTCGCTCGGTCAGAAAGTCATCCAGCTCTTCAGGCCGAGAAAAAACTCTTATGCCCTCACCGTTGATAAACCGGTGACGGGCTTCTGTGCGAAGGGTGCGGGCTTGACCGGTGACCCCTTGCTCTAGAACAGCATGGGCAGGAACCCAGAGCGTTTGAATCTTGATTCGGTCATCGTCTTGGTATTTCTGCGCGTGGTCTAACCAAAAAACTTCCTTGGCGCGGTGGCAATGATCACGATCTAGGTGAGTAAACGCCACGACGTCGATCACCTTGTCGTCCCCGAGAATTTCGCGTAGCTCCTTTTCGAGGTCGCATCGCTTATCGTCGGCGTCATCGGGGTTGTGCATGTCAGCGAAGTCGAAAAGAATTCGGCGACCGTTGGCTAGTTCAATCAGACAGGTGTCGGCATTGCCGATGGGGAAAAACCTAACGATATGCATCCTGAGGCTCCTCAAAGTAAGTCTTCGTTCGACTGGCCTAAAGCTATTGGGATGCTATCAGGATACTACATGTTGGTGTTTTTTTGTAAAGATAGCACTATAGGTGCTGTTTTGTGTCGCTGGATTGAGGTGATGATTCTCTTCTAACCACAGATGATTTGAGAGATAAAGGCATGCTTTCACCTCCTCGCGCATTGTTGGGAGTCGCGAAGGTTGGGCTTTGGGAGCGCGCTAGAGCATGCGCCATATTAAGGCGCTAAGGGACGTATCAGGGAGCTCGGTCACATTTCGTCGCGCGCCGGGTAGTAGAGTCGCCTCAAGCGAGCGTCGCATTGGTGCAGGCCCGCTTATCAACTCTTGGAAGGTAATGATGCTCCGTGGGCGCTGTATTTCAGTTTCGTTTCGGCTATCAACTGTGCTGAAGACAGGTGGCCGCTAGCGTACTCTTCCATTTTGGCTGCCATGTAACTGCTAACTCTGGCCCCTGATAGCCTGTTGGTCGCATGAACATGAAGTACATTTGCACGGCGTTTCTCAAGGTCGTTGTAATGCGGCATGTGAGGCTCCAGAAATGGCGTTCCAGCTATACATCTTTACTATAACGATACCCAGGGCAGATCAAGGTGGGCCACTGGTCCCGGGTGCCCAGGTGGTGTGGGCTTTGCTGGGCCGAGTGACGGTTACTGCTGGCCCTGCAGGCAACGTCTCCTGACAACCATCCGCAGAGCAAGAGACCGTGCTTTGTTCAAGTATGCCTAATTTGTACTCGTAACTCTGCTGGACTCTTCGCTTCGGTGTCGCTGCCGAAATTGAATATGTTTTGGCCAGCCATGAGTGGCTCCTTCAAGCTTTTTCATAGAGATTACTAGATGGGGCGTTGATCAATGGCTACTTCCAAGTGGCCCAAGGGCCTAGGCGTCCTGGCTGGAAAGCTGGCATTTGCGCGTATTGGGTAATTGCACTGGCTTGATCGCCTGTTCGCATTCGACTTGACTAGTCGTTTGCGTTCGATTTGACCGTCACGCTTTGCGATCGTAACAGGCAAAAATCGGCCAGAAGCGGACGCTCGATCTTTCGCAGGGTAATTCATGACTTTTGACGAGTGAGACGAGCTACCCGTTTATAGAAAAAGTAGACCTGAGACCGGCCCTTTGATAGCGTCGAAAAAAACGGACTTATCAACACGCATTGCAAGGCAGACGAGCTTTGATTATCACCCCAGTAGGCCCCTTCAATGGAACGACATGGGAGGCGACTATCCAACTCGTCCTGAAGTCTAAATTTGGCTCCGACGGTTATCAGCATGTTCCTGCCACTCCCGGCGACTTTGGTATCGAAGGCTTCACTAAGCATACCGGTCTTGCTTTCCAGTGCTATTGTCCTGATACCCAGTACACGCGCGCAGTTCTCAACGAGAAGCAGCGGGATAAAATCACCCGCGATCTAAAGAAGCTGAAGGACAACCAAGCTAGCCTTCAAGGAATTCTCGGCACCACTAAAATCAAGGACTGGTACTTCATTACTCCTGAAATTGCCCACAACGCACTTCTGATACATGCACAGAAGAAACAGGATGAGGTTAGGGCTTGGTCGCTCCCGCATCTGGATGAAAACTTTACTGTGCTTGTCCATGATATCGATTTTTACATTCAGGAAATAAACCAGCACCGAATATCGGCTGGCGTTCCAATTTCTATCGGCCAAGACAACCAGGCAATCCCGGAGGTCAACGAGGACCTTACCTTCTACGATGAAAACTTGGAACGTAAGACTCAACTACGGATGTCTGAAAAAGGTGAAAGGGCAGTCTCCGCGCTATTCCAAATAACTAAAAGCTCCTTCTTGGATCACGATAGTTTTTTCCAGGATCTTTACGCAAAATCGCCTCAGACCTACTTCCAAGTTGCAAAAACCTTAAATGGTTTCGAAGAGAACGTTGAAGAATGGAGCCTGACCACCTCAGATCACCCAGACAAACTGGTCGAGATGATCAAAAATCGGTTAGCCGATCGGCTGCTGAACGATGATCGCCTGAAGATCGATGGGACACTCACGGACGACATAGTTCGTAGAACTGTGGCCCGCTGGCTCGCTGTCTGCCAACTGGACTTCTACAACTGATGGCAACCATCAAGTTCACTCCAAAGCCCATGCCGGTTCTGACTGAGCTAAGGCCAATGTACAAGATTTGCCAAGCGCTGCTGATCCTCCACATCTGTGGGCATGGCAGCAAGTGCAGCCTGGTTAAGCTTCATCTGATGCATTGGGCCATGAAAACGCCTAAGCGCATGGAAACGATGACCATGGCGGCACAGCTCGGTCAAATTAGCCTCCCCGTCTGGGGGTTCGATCCGGCGCTCTCAATCGCCTTGCAGCTCGCAGTCAGGGATGGGCTGATCGAGGCGACAACTACCGGTTTCAAGTTGCTTCCTAAAGGCCGACAACTGGTGACGGACATCATTAGTGACGGCTCTGTCATGGCTGACGAGAAAATCACGCTTTCCAAGATCGGTCGGAGGATCACTGAAAGCATGGTCAAAACCATATCCAAGGAATGGGAATAGCCTTGTTCATCAAACGCATCAAAATCGCAATCGAAACGACCGGCGGCCCCTTTGGCTTTATGGCGGAGTTCGGGCGTAACCTCAACATCATCCGTGGTCGAAACTCATCCGGCAAAAGTACCATCGTGCACAGCATCCTCTACGCCTTAGGCATGGAGGAGCTGATAGGTGCTCAGAATGCTGAGGCACTGACTTATGTGCTGAAAGACCACGTGGAATTTGATGATACGAAGCACTACGTCACGCGCTCCATGGTCATCATTGAAATGGAGTCGAATGACAAGACGATCACCATTACGCGGAAAATTAAAGAAGATGGTGTGAACCCGAAGCTGGTCGAGATCCAAGAATGTGCGGCTCTAAGCAAAGGAGAAACAGCTCCTATCCTGTATCGGTTCCTGCACGATGCCGGAAGCGCACAACTGCGCGAGGGGTTCTACACCTACCTGGAAAACTTTCTAGGGCTGAAATTGCCTACGGTGCCCCACACGAACGGTAAGCAGGTCAAGCTGTATCTTCAGTATATCTTCGCCGCCATGGTCATTGAGCAAAAGCGAGGATGGACTGACTATATTGCCAACCTCCCCTACTTCGGTGTCAAAGAAGCTCGAATCAAGATTGTTGACTTCCTGGTTGGCACCAATGTGTTCGAGATGGACTCTATTCGTGCACGCCTCGACCATGAGTCGCTCGAGCTGAATACGTCCTGGCAAGACATATATCGAGCAATTACCTCCGACGCCTTAAAAAGCTCGATGAAGGTGCAGAAACTTCCGAAAAATCCAGTGGTAGATTTCCACCCAGCGAGCGTGACTTATATGAAGTCCACTCTGCAGGGCCTCGTGGACCTGGACACGCACAAGAGCAATCAGATTCAAGCCTTGAAGAAGCTGGCTGAAGAAGAGCTCAATTGGAAAGACTCTACTCCTAAAGACACGCTCCAGCTCATTGAGCAGGAGACTGCCAGGCTTCAAGAGCTGACGGTTGCATACGAGAGTTGTGTGGGTGAACTGACGCTGCACCGATCAGCTAGAAATTCCAACGCCCTTCACCAACGCCAAGCCGAGGAAGAGCTGTCGAAGAATCAGGCAGCCCAGAAGCTCATTCGATACGGTGCGTCACTCAAACTGGATGTTGCCAGCGACGTCTGCCCGGCATGCCAGCAGAATATTGGCCACTCCTTGACTGACCTCCATGGAAGCACTCCGCACATGGATATTGCGACCAATATCGATTATCTGAGGTCCCAGATTAAAATGCTGGAGCGAGACGCCGCCGGGATCGAGCAGTCCGTCAAAGAAACCATGGTGGTCTGCGAAGAGCTCACCAGGCGGATTGCTCAATCCAAAGACAAACTCCGTGCGCTTAAGGCTGATCTCACGACAAATGCCGTAGTATCGAAGGCCAGTCTGCGCCAGCAGTTACAGATAGAGATGAGCATTGAGGAAGCTTCCCTGTTTCTTCAGCGTAATGAAGCGCAGCTGGAAATGTTGGTCGAGCTCTCAACACGCTTCAAGAAGAATCAGCAAGACAGGGCCGCATTGCCGAAAGATCACTACTCTGATGTCGACCTGGCGAAGTACGATTTGTTTGGAAAGATCTTCCGCTCTAATGTCGCATCGTTCGACTATCACAGCGCCCCGGTCTCAGACATCAAATTCAATGTGGACAACCTTCTGCCGGAGCTCGACAAAATCGAGCTTAGGGAAATCTACAATAAAGACTTTAGTGAGCGCAAAGCAGCCTCTGCCTCCAGCACCTCCAAGACCAGCTCCAACATCGCACGCGAGTCAAGCGCCAGTGACTTCGTGCGGCTAATCTGGAGCTATATCCTCACGTTGTATGAAACTTCCGAGCACGTCGCTGTCAGAGGGAATCACCCAGGGTTCATCCTGCTCGATGAGCCAGGCCAACACTCGATGGCCACCAAAAGTCAGCTCGCTTTGCTTCAAAAGCTATCCGCCTCAAAGAACCTGCAGAGCATCGTTGCCGCGTCGTTCGATGACAGTGACGCAGCCTACAATGAGGCCACTCACAATGTGCAATTCAAGCTAATTCACCTTGGTGACAAGGCTATCGTGCCAAACGGAGATACGATAATTACTGGCGGGACAAGATAGTCCCGCCGCTGCAGTCATTGCTCTGAATAGCCCTAATTTCATAGGTACCCAAAGACCGCTTCTGGCCGCTAGTGTGCGCTCTCTTGCTTGGATGGCATTACGTTCTGGCCCAACGTTACTGTAGCGAATCCGCAGCAGTATCAATCAGAGCCTCCTGTATCCCGCGTGAAGAAAGACGCTACGTTGC
>MDTG01345280.1_pt1 | contig 12956 bp, 15 predicted proteins | sample 811421 | NCBI WGS metagenome assembly MDTG01 (sample SAMN05326645, study PRJNA326480) | marine metagenome | isolation source: seawater | place: Pacific Ocean: South East | collected 2011
GCAGCTTCAAGCTTTGGCAAAGAAGAACGACTGCTTTATCTCATATTCAACTTCAGGTGAAAGCACCAATATTCTCAAAGCTATTGAGTATGCCAATTCTATAGACATAAAAACTATATCGTTTACAGGCATGAGAGAATCAAGTGTTTCTAAAAATTCTTTTTTCACCTTCAAAGCACCTTCTAATGAAACTACTGTAATTCAAGAGTTACATACCTCTGTGGGACATGAAATTTGCTCAATAATTGATAAAGAATTTTCATGATCCCCAATTTAATTTCTTTATCCAGAATAATTTTTATATTTCCAATCATTCTTTGCATAATTCTAGACAAAGTTAACTTAGCCATAATAATCTTCTTAGTAGCCAGCTTAACCGATTTTTTAGATGGCTATTTTGCAAGATTTTTAAACCAAGAATCTATTCTAGGGGCAAACTTGGATCTTTTAGCAGATAAAATCTTTGTTTGCAGTTTATTAGTTTTTATCTCCTTTCATTTTGATAATTTTATTTTCCTTTCAATGACTATATTAATTTTATGTAGAGAACTCTCGATAGGTAGTATTCGTCAGTATTTAATACAAACTGAAAAAGAGAACAAAGCTAAGGTTAATTTTTTAGGTAAATTTAAAACTTTTTTTCAATTTTTTTCTCTAGGCTTAGCAATTATCTTTTTAGATAGTGAATACTCTAAAATAGTTGAATTTTTTATTATAGTCACAGCTATCTTATCTTGGTTATCCCTCATCAATTACACATATGCCAGAGACTAGAGAAATACCTTTCATTGATCTTAGTCTTAATAAATCAGACTCAAGAAAAACTATTAAGAATTTATCAAAACTTATAAAAGACAAAAGTTTCATTGGAGGGGAAGAGGTAAGAAAATTTCAAGTAAATTTTTCTAAATTTAATGAAAGTAAATACTGTTTGCCTGTAGCTAATGGGACAGATGCTCTTGAGATTGCTCTTGAAAGCTTGGACCTCCCTAAAAAATCTGAAGTAATTGTTCCTAATTTTACATTTTTATCTCCCGCAGAGGCTGTAATTAGAGGAGGCTACAAATTGGTCTTGGCAGATATAAATCTAAACGACTTTACAATCTCAGTAGAATCTTTAGAAGGATTAATTTCAAAAAAAACAAGTGCTCTTATTGTTGTACATTTATTCGGAAATCCTTGCAATATGTCAGAAATTAAAAAAATTACTGACAAACATAATATTAAATTAATAGAAGATTGTTCACAGGCCCATGGTGCAAAATTTAAAGAGAAAATGGTCGGAAACTTTGGAGATATAGGTACTTTTAGCTTTTATCCAACCAAAAATCTTGGGGCATTCGGTGACTCAGGAGCCATCGTAACAAATAAAAAAAATATTTTTGATATTGCTAAAAAGATTGCTAACCATGGGAGGGTGGATACTTACGATCATATATTGCCAGGTAGAAATTCTAGATTAGATACATTCCAGGCTTCAGTTCTTAATTTAAAATTAAAAAATTTAAGTATCAGTAACGCTATGCGTATTAAACAAGCTGCACATTATAGAAAGTTTATGAACTTACTAGATATTAAAACAGTTAATTTAACTTCAGATCAATTCTCTGTCTTTCACCAATTTCCTATATTATCCAACCGAAGGGAATTACTAATGAAATTTTTGAATAAAAAGGGAGTTAATTCTGGAATATATTATCCAAAACCATTAAGTAAAATGAGAGCTTTTAAGGATCAAGTTTTTTTTAATAAATTCCATAGCAGAAATTCAGAGATCGCTAGCAAAAAAATCTTAAGCCTCCCTATTGGCCCTCATTTGGATATTAAAGATATAGAATATGTTGTTGATGTTATACAATCATTCTCAATTTAATGGGCTGAGTGGCAGAGTGGTTATGCAGCGGACTGCAAATCCGTCAACGCCGGTTCGATTCCGACCTCAGCCTCCACATTAATTTTAAAGATGAATTTATTAGTAACAGGATCTTCTGGATTTATTGGATTTCATCTTTCAAGAAAACTTTTATCCCAATCGCATCAGGTATTTGGCATTGATAATCACAATGATTATTACGATGTAAACTTAAAACTCGATAGGAAAAAAGAATTAATTAAGCATAAAAATTTTAATTTTATTGAATGCGATTTAACTAATAAAATCCATTTAGAAAACGTATTCAATGAGTTTGAACCCGAAATTGTTATTAATCTTGCTGCTCAGGCAGGAGTTAGAAACTCTTCTTTAATTGCAAATAATTACTTAGACTCAAACATCATAGGTTTTTTGAATCTTATTGAATTATCAAAAAAATATAATATAAAAAAATTTATTTATGCTTCAAGCAGCTCTGTTTATGCTTCATCAAAACAAATACCCTTCTCAGAGCAAGAAGAAAATTTAGAGCCGATCTCATTATATGGAAAAACAAAGCTGGCCAATGAGAGAATTGTAGAATTAATCTCTAAAACTGAAGAAATACAATTTATCGGTTTAAGGTTCTTTACTGTATACGGCCCTCATGGAAGGCCAGACATGGCTTATTACAAATTTGCTGAAAAAATTAAAAAAAATGAGACTCTTACTATTTATAATTCAGGAAAAATGAAAAGAGACATGACTCATATTGATGATATAAGTGACGGAATAATATCTTGCATAGACAAAAGTAACTTTTCAAGCAAGCATGAAATTTTTAATCTTGGCAATTCAAATCCTGTAGGAACAATGGAACTTCTAGAATTAATTGAGCAACATTATGGAAAAAAAGCAAATATGACATTCGAAAATTCATCTAATGAGGTTAAAGTTACATTTGCAGATATTACTAAATCATTCAGTCTCCTTAACTTCAAGCCAAAAATAAAGATTAATCAAGGAATGAAGGAATTCCTAAATTGGTATGACAAAAATTTTTAAAGAAAAAATTGCCATAGTTGGACATGGGTTTGTTGGTAAAGCTACTGAATTAGGTTTTTCGCTTAACACTCATACATTCATTATTGATCCTAAACAAAATACTAAGATTTCTGATCTTGAAGAATTTAAGCCAAAATTTGTTTTTGTCTGTGTTCCGACGCCAATGGAAAAGTCCGGCGCTCAAAATTTTTCTATTGTATTGGATGTTTTTGATGAATTATCAAAATTATCTTTTAAACCCTGCGTTATTCTGAAAAGCACTGTTACTCCAGAGAACTTAGACTCTGCAAAAAAAATTCTGCCTAATTTCGTATACAATCCCGAATTTTTAAGAGAAAAATATGCTGAAGAAGATTTCATAAATTCTAAAATGATCTTATTGGGAGGTAAAAAACCTGCTCAAGAGAAAGTCAAAAAATTGTATCAAGATCATTCACTTTGCAATACTAATAACTTTATTTTTACGGACTATGCAACAGCATCCTTAGTAAAATATTCCATAAATTCTTTTCTAGCAACTAAGGTATTATTTTTTAATCAAATTAATGATATTTTTGAAGGCTCCAATACTGAAAGTGATTGGGAGTATTTTGTTAGAATTATTAAGCTTGATCCAAGAATAGGAATTAGCCATATGGATGTTCCCGGACACGATGGAAAAAAAGGTTTTGGAGGGGCGTGTTTTACAAAAGATACAGCAGCTTTAGTAGATTATTCCAATAAAATTAATAAACAGTTCTCTCTCTTAGCAAAAGCAATTAATATCAACAATGAGATCAGGTCACAATATAATAAATTAGATAAAAGAGAAATAGATCAAAATGTAAATTATGATTTTGATAAATAATTGAGTTTATGAAAAAAATAGCAGTAAGCGGTGGTTTTGACCCTGTCCATATCGGTCATTTGCAAATGTTAGATGATGCAAAGTCACTTGGCACACATTTAACTGTTATATTAAATTCAGATAGATTTCTAAAGGAAAAAAAAGGATATTGCTTCATGCCTTTTAAGGAAAGAAAAAAAATACTCCTGGGATTTAAATCCGTTGACAGAGTAGTCAGGTGTATAGATAAAGACGAAACTGTCAAAGAAACTTTAAAAGATTTGAGAAAAAAAAATCTTATAGACGTATTTGCAAATGGCGGAGATAGAAAAAATGTTAAAGATATTCCCGAGTATGAGGTTTGTAAAGAGAATGGGATAAAGATGGTTTTTGGAGTTGGAGGAGGAAAAATACAATCTAGCTCAAAATTGGTTAATAAATTTTTTAATTATCGAGAGGATAGGCCATGGGGATATTTTGAAAATCTTATTGAAGAAAAAACATATAAAGTAAAAAAACTTATCGTTTATCCTGGACAAAAAATTAGCTTTCAATTTCATAATCACAGGGATGAAAAATGGTTTGCTATCAAGGGTAAAGGTATAGTCTATATTGAAGATGAAAAATTGGAATGTAAAAAAGGCTCATCTTTTGAAATCTTGAAAGGTCAAAAACATAGTTTAGAAAATACTGGTAAATCAATCTTAGAAATTATTGAAATTCAATTAGGAAAAAAGGTAATTGAGGAGGACATTATTCGTCTAAAAGATATATATGGAAGAGTTTAAACTTGAAATAAATCTTTCTTATTCACGCATATTTAATTTTGGTTCCTTGAAGTGGTTTTTAGTTGCTAATATTATTTAGCCTCGCAAGAAAGGAAAATGAAAAAATATTTAAAGGAGATCTTATACTAGCCCGGGTGGTGGAATTGGTAGACACAAGGGACTTAAAATCCCTCGATAGTAATATCGTGCCGGTTCAAGTCCGGCCCCGGGTACCAAGTTTTAGAGCAATAATGCATATTCTTTTAAACCCAAAGAAATTCGACAAAAAATAACTATTACTAATCAATATATTATTTAAAAAATTCAAGAACACGATAAAATTAAGAAATCCTTAGAATAATTTTTTATGCAAGAAATAGATAATAGTAAAAACACAAATGATATAGATGGTGAAATAGATCTTAGAGAGATATTTTTTGTTTTAGCCCAAGGCAAAAGATTTATTGCTTATGTGTCAGCCGTTCTAGTATCAATTGGGATTATATATAGTCTTTTCTTGCCCAATATTTACCAAGCAGAGGCTATGTTAGCTCCTGTAGATGAATCATCATCTTTGCTTAGTGGAGCTTTAAGTCAGTATAGTGGAATTGCAGGACTAGCAGGAATAAGCTTGCCAACTGAAGAAAGTGGTAGTGATTCAAAAAAAGCTATAGAACTAATAAATTCTTTATATTTTTTTGAAAATCATATTATGCCAAATATCTTTCTTCCAGACCTTATGGCTATCGAATCTTGGGATGATAAGAAAAATACAATAATTTATGATGATAGTGTTTATCAAAAGAATTCTAATTCTTGGGTAAGAAATTTTTCCTTCCCGCAGAAATTGATACCAAGTGCTCAAGAAAGCTATGAGGTTTTCAAAGATGAGAACTTGAGTATTCTTGAAGAAACAAAAACCGGATATGTCACTTTGTCAATAAAACATCAATCTCCACATATTGCAAATAATTGGGTTGAAATAATTTTTGAAGAAGTTAATTCTTTTTACAGAGAAAAAGACAGAGAAACCTCAGAAAAGGCTGTTATTTATCTTAACGAAAAAATTTCCAGTACTAGTTTGTCGGAAATAAGGGAAGTTACAGCTTCACTTTTACAAAAAGAAATCCAAAAATTAACCTTAATTGAAGCGAATAATGATTTTGTTTTTGAATATGTCTATCCTTCAACAGTAATGGAAGAAAAATCAGAGCCAAACAGATTTCTAATAATTCTCTTGTTTCTCTTATTTGGTGTCCTCTCAGGTATGATTGTTGTTTTATTTAGATTTTATTTCTTAAAAGAGAAAAATGTTTTAGAAAAAATAAGTAGTTAGTATAGATAAATAGATAAATAATTTTCGTACAATAGTTGGATAATTACAAACGCGTAAATGATTTTTATAATGTATTATCTACGAAAACTTTTTCACTTGAGCTTTATTTTTTAGAAGAAAAAAACGATCAAATGGTTTAGATATATGCCAAATCAAAAAACTGCTTTTATAACAGGAATCACTGGACAAGATGGTTCATACTTAGCCGAGTTACTGCTGCAAAAAAACTATAAAGTTCATGCAATAGTTAGAAGAGTTTCGCTTTTTACAACAGCAAGAATAGATCATATTCTTTCTCATCCAAATTTATTTACTCATCACGGAGACTTAGCAGATTCAAGCAATCTTCATAGATTAATCTCGCAGATAAATCCCGATGAAATTTATAACTTAGGCGCACAGTCGCATGTGGGTGTTTCCTTCGAAGTACCGGAATATACTGCCGAAGTAACAGGAGTAGGAGCTGTAAGGATTTTAGATGCTATCAGAGACTCAAAAGTAAATTGTAAATTCTACCAAGCATCAACTTCTGAATTATTTGGTGGTATTCCTGGCACAGAACCACAGAATGAAAACACACCTTTTTACCCAAAATCTCCTTATGGAGCTGCTAAGTTGTATTCATATTGGGTAACAGTTAATTATAGAGAGTCCTATGGAATGTTTGCGTGTAATGGAGTGCTTTTCAATCATGAATCTCCACGAAGAGGCGCAACATTTGTTACTAAGAAGATTACTCAAGCTGTTGCTAAAATTTCACAAGGCAAGCAAGATTTATTAACTTTAGGAAATATTAATGCCAAAAGAGATTGGGGGCATGCCAGAGATTTTGTTGAAGCTATGTGGTTAATGTTGCAACAAGAAGAACCAAAAGACTATATAATTGCTACTGGAGAAACACATACTGTGAGAGAATTCGTCGAACTTGCTTTCAATGAAGTTGATATAGAAATTGAATGGGAAGGTGAAGGGATAAGCGAAATTGGAAGAAATAAAGGAAATGGTAAAACCATTGTTGAGATAGATCCTCGATATTTTCGTCCAGCAGAGGTCGAAATATTAAAAGGAGATGCTTCTAAAGCTAAAAATGAGCTTGGATGGATTCCAAAAACCAGCCTTCAAGAGCTTGTATCTGAAATGGTTCATTTTGATCTTTCACAAATTAAATAATTGACTTAAAATTTCAGGCTATGGATTTATCTAAAAAGAAACCTTCTGTAAAAGGTATATCTCACCTAGCTATTGCAATAGAATCTTTAGACAAAGTCAGTAACTGGGTAAAAATGTTTAACTCAGATACAAAAAAATATACATCTTTAGAGCAGGGAGTTAATGCATTAGTTTTAAAGAATGACTTTTGTAACATTGAGTTCTTAGAGCCTTTGAATGAAGATTCGCCGATATCAAATTTTTTAAAAAAAAACCCAAACGGTGGACTGCATCATATATGTTTCTTGGTTGACAACCTCGAGGAAAGTTTAAGTTTCTTAAAAAAAGAAGGCATTAGAAATATAACAAGAAGTAAAATAAAAGGGATTTTGAACGAAACGCCTGTAGCTTTTATGAATCCAAAGGACTTATCAAATATTTTAATTGAATTTGAGGAGATAAAAAAATGATGCAAATTTCAGATGTATTTAAAATAGTTTCTGACTCTCTTGGCGTTGATCTAGATTTAATAGGTCTAGATTCTTCTAGCGAAAACCTAGAAGAATGGGATTCTTTAGGCCATATTACGATTTTGTCGGGTTTGGACGATTTTACTTCAGGGAAGTCAGCAGATCTTGTAGATTTAACTCAAGCAACCTCTGTTCAGGAATTAATTGATGTCTTAAAAGAAAATAGTTTTATTGATAAATGAGCTCTTTTGAGATCATAGAGGTCCAATCTGCTTTGGGGGAAACTCAAACTTCACCTTCTATGCTTTTTTCTGATGACGACGGAAGAATACAAAAAAAAACAGGGATATCGAAAATTCATAGGTCTTCTTTATCAGCTTTTGAATTGTCTTTGAAGGCATTGCATAAACTTGAAAATATCGATGAAGTACAAGAAAAAACCAAGTTTGTTCTTTATGTGACCCAATCCCCAAGCTATTTTCTACCAAACCATGCTTCAAGAATTCAAGACGAATTAAATTTAAAGCAAGACACAATGTGTTTTGATATTAATCAAGGCTGTTCAGGTTTTGTCCAAGCTCTAATTATTATGTCCTCTCTTTTAAAACAGAAATCAGATCTTGGATTAATTGTATGTGCGGACACGTATTCTCATCATTTATCGGACGATGATAGATCTACTCAAGTACTATTTAGCGATGGGGCAACTGTATCTGTAATCAAAGGGGACGGAAAATGGCAAATAGAGGGAGTGAAACATCTTACTGATGGCTCCGGAGCTAATTTATTAGTTAAAAGTATTGATTCTACGAATAGATTAAAAATGGATGGAGCTTCAGTCTTCCAATGGACTAGAAGAGAATTAGGAAGCCAAATCAAGGAACTCTTAAATGAAAAAAAATATGATATCAAAGAGATTGAAGGATTTTATCTACATCAAGCTAGCAAGTTAGTATTAGATAATGTAAAAAAAAGCTTATCAATAGAAGATTCTAGAATTCCTTCGACATTAGACTTAACTGGTAATTTAGTTTCTTCATCAATACCTTTTTTGATAGAAAATAACTTTGAAAAATTCAATAGTTCAAATTTTTTAGTTATGTCAGGTTTTGGAGTTGGATTGTCCAGTTCTTCTTGTATTTTAAGAAAGGAATGATTCTTGAAAAATATTATTTTTATAATTTTTGGAGCAAGTTCAGAGATAGTTGCACCAATTTTTGAGAGTTTTAGAGATTCAAAATTTATATGTCTAATTAATAATAATCATCCAGGTCACTTAAAAGGAAAAATTTTAAAAACAAATAATAAAAATTTCCTTAAAGAATTAAGCGATGAAATTTCCTTGATTGACGAAAGCAATTTAATTGTATACCTGAATGCCGCGGTTTTTCAAAAAGATGATCTATTTATTTCTCTTGAAGAAAACGATATTGAAAAAATGCTTGATGTAGGAATTAATCTTAATTTGGCTATTCTGAAAAAAATAGTACCTGAAATGGTCAAGAGAAAAAAAGGGAGATTGATAAATATTTCTTCGTTTAGAGCAAAGGCCCCGAGTAAAGGGACGTCAATTTACTCTTCTATTAAGAGTTTTTCAGAAACTTTTTTTAACGTAGTAGGTTTAGAATATGGAAGATTCAACATAACAAGTAATTCAATTGCATTAGGTTTTGCTGAAAGTAAATTATTGAGTAACTTTGATGATGAAAAAATTAGAAAATTTACTCAAAATATCTCAAAAAGAAAGCTATTACCATCTAATGATTTTCTACTTACTTTGAAATTTTTAATTGAGTCTGAATATACTAATTCGTCAATAATTGACCTTAATGGTGGCTTAAGCTTTCTTGAATGAACAATAGTACAAAAAATATTTTCAAGAGCTTTAAACCTGGCCAGGATAGCTATGAAATTCCTAGCTTAATGCCAGCTAGAGTTGTAAATAAAAAAACTATCGGTGAGTTAAAAACTGAACTAGTTGAAGTGCCCGTTCCAAAAATCGGTCATGACGAAGCCCTTGTTGCAGTTATGTCAAGTGGTGTGAATTACAATACTATTTGGACTGCAAGAGGAGAGCCTGTCAACACTTTTGACTTTCTTAAAAGATTGTCTTTTAGCTCAAATTCAGAATCAACACATAATCTTGATTATCATATACCTGGAAGTGATGCGTCAGGATTTATTGTTAAATTGGGTTCAAAGGACACTAAATGGAAAGTAGGCCAGGAAATAGTAGCTAATTGTAATTGGCATAGAAATGATGATGTTGAAGTATTTAATGATTCCATGATTTCAAGTGAACAGAAGATTTGGGGATATGAAACAAATTTTGGAAGTCTTGCCGCTTTCTGTGTCGTAAAAATTCATCAACTTATGCCTAAACCAAAGCATCTATCATGGGCCGAATCTGCATCATATGGGTTAGTTTTAAGCACTGCCTATAGAATGTTGTTATCTGATAATGGCTTAAGAATTAGATCAGGAGATAATGTTCTGATTTGGGGTGGAGCAGGAGGCCTAGGATTATCAGCAATACAATTATGTAATATCGTAGGCGCTAATCCAATTCCTGTAGTATCTGATGATGAAAAAGGAAACTTTTTACTATCTAATTTCATGGTTGACGGTTTTATAAATAGGAAAAAAGAGAATTTAAACTTTTGGGAAAAGGGTAAACATAATCCGTTGGCTTGGAAAAAATTGTCTATGATCCTAAAAAAACAATTCAAGGGTCATGTTGATGTTGTTTTTGAGCATCCCGGAAGAGACACTATGGCAGCTTCTATTTATATTCTCAGGAAAGGGGGTAAAGTGGTAACTTGTGCTGCAACAAGCGGTTATGATATTTCTTACGACCATAGATATTTATGGATGGATTCAAAGTCTATAATTGGCTGTCACTTTGCAAATCCTTACGAATCTCTCAAAGCAAATAGTTTAGTAGTTGAAAAGAAAATAAGACCCTTTGTGTCATCTGTATTTGAATTTAAAGATGCTGATAAAGCTTTAAAAAAATTTGAAAAAAATAAAGGCTTTGGAAAGGTTGTAATAAATGTTCTTGCAAATTCAACCGAGGATAAGTTTTCCTCTTTAAATTGTTTTGGAGAAATGAGTGGGTGATTTTTATACAATAGAAGAGTTGTTAGACATAGGTTTTGAAAAAATTGGAAATAATGTAAATATTTCTAAACATTGTAGATTTTATTCTGTAAGTGGGACAATAGGAGATGGAACCAGAATAGATGATTTTTCAATTCTGAAAGGGAATTTTGAAATTGGTAGAAAAGTTCACATATGTAGCCATTCAAGTCTTAGTGCTGTTGGAGGAACAATTAAAATTGGAGATCTTTGCGGCATAGGTGTTAATAATATTTTTTATACAGCCTCTGATGATATGCTTAAAAGCGCTTTATGCGGGCCTCTTGTAGATCCAGATCATTTGGCCCATAAAAAGGGAGATATTATTATTGGGAAGGGAGTTGCACTTGGCGGAAGAAATACTATTTTTCCTGGTACAAGAATTGGAGATTTTTCTGCTTTTGGAATTTCTGCAGTCTTAAGTGGAAATTATGACGAGTATTCTTTGTATATGAATATTAATGGAATATTAAAAAAAATTTCAACAAGGGATAGAAGAATCATTCTAGATATGGCTGAAAAAGAACTTGGTTAAAGAAAATAGTTAATAGACATGAATCTGACAAAAAAAAACATGAAGGAATTTAGAGATTTTGGTGCAACTAAACTAGAAAGTTTTTTTGATGAAAATGAAATCAGCGAGCTTGAAAAAGCCATTCATGACGTCTCCATTAATCCCAGCCCAATGATAGATATTTTTGAGAGAAATGAAAAAGGAGATATTCTTTTTTTTAATGATTTTAATAATTGGAGAAGAATTAAATCTCTTAAAGAATTTTGTTTTAAATCTAAAATCGGCCAGGCTTTTAAATTTCTTACGGGTTCAAAAGAGGCTTATTTTTTTCATGATCATATAATTTGTAAGAAAGCTGGTGCCACTAAAAGAACACCCTGGCACTTAGATAAGACGTATTTTATGTTGGATGGGCTCTTCAATGCATCTTTCTGGATTCCTACAGTCGATTTAACTTCAGAACAATCTTTACATTTTGCAAAAAAATCTCATTTAGAAAGAAAGCTCCTGATGCCTAAAGGATTTAACTCTAATAAGCACTTAGAGTCTGATGAGGTCTTTTTACCCTTTGAAGAATCTGAAATAGATTCTAATTTTGAAGTAATTAATTGGAATTTAAAAAGGGGTGATGTATTAGCATTTACTTTTTATACCATTCACTCAGCCCCTAGTTGTATTTTAGAGAATGATAGAAATGCTTTGAGTCTTAGATTAGTAGGAGACAATACAAAGTTTGACGACAGAGTTAAAAATCCAGCCCCACCGTTTACACAAATGGGATATAAAGCTAAACATGGAGATCTTATAAAAGAGAGCTGGTTTCCTAAATATATTTAGCTTTGAAATGAAATTCGAAAATATTGATGAAAATTTTTCCGTTAGAGAGCTCAACTCAATAACTGAAGAATTAATAGAAAAGTTTTCAGAAGTCACTAAAGATTTTAATTCTATTCATGTATCTCATGAAGGAGCTATGAAAGCAGGTTTTAAAACAAAAGTATTACACGGTGCTGCTTTAATTGGCTTAATCTCTTCAATTATTTCTAAAAAATTTTTAGGCGATGGGACAATAATTTTAGAAATCAATTCTAAATTTTCTAAACCTGCATATTTAGGAGATAAAATTTCTATAAATGTTGAAGTAGAAAAAAAATACGATCTAAAAAAAACTTTAAAATTAGGTTTTTTAGTTAGTAATCAATCAGATGAGCGCCTAGCTCATGGAAAAATTTTAGTAATGGAAAAAAATTTAACAAAGAGAAATTAATAAATGAATTATAAAAATAAAATAAGAAAAGCATTAAATAATCCAAAAAGAGCAAAGACATATTTATTTGGAAAACTATCAAGTTTTATTGTTGCGAAAGAATTTTCAAGTTCCTTGCAAAATAGATCAGATAGTGAGGATGGTCTATATGTAAGATCAATAAATAAATTTTTAAACTCTCAAAAAAGCTTCAATAATTTTAAACAAGATCCGTTTTATCAAAATGTTTTAGAGCATGCTACAAAAGAAGGAGGACAGAATTATTTAAAAATAATCCTTGATCAAGCTCCTAGTTTTTTAAATGATCACCTTGATAAGATAAAACAAAATGATGAATTAGGTAACCCAACAAAATTCACTTATGATTTGGTTGGCTCAATTAGCCCTACTACTCTTCATTATGTAAAGATCGCTTCAGATTTAAAGATTCTTTTTGGAAACAACTTTGGTAAAAATATTGCTGAAATTGGTGTAGGTTATGGAGGCCAAGCATTAATCTTAGATACATTATTTAACATTAATAAAATAACTCTTTTTGATCTATTTCCTGTAACAAAGTTAGTATCGAAATA
>MDTG01140728.1_pt1 | contig 12955 bp, 7 predicted proteins | sample 811421 | NCBI WGS metagenome assembly MDTG01 (sample SAMN05326645, study PRJNA326480) | marine metagenome | isolation source: seawater | place: Pacific Ocean: South East | collected 2011
AATATCAAGGCGTTAGTAGACGGTTTGAATAAAGCAAAACCAGCCTCATCCAAGGGTGTCTATCTTAAGAAAATCGCGTTGTCTACTACGATGGGACCTGGGGTTCGTGTTGAGCCTAGTAGTTTGATGTAATTTGATTGTAGTGCTATCCCGGTTATTTTTTGGGATAGGTTGTCTTAGACCGTTGGGGCTAATTGCTTAAAGGTACGTAATCTCCCAACGCAGGCGGCGGAATTAGTCATTTTTGTTTTTACAAATTCTCTGACTTCGCCGGTTTTAACCAGCTCAGTTGAGAGTATTAGGAGGTTTGAATGGCAAAAAGTAGGGAGTTGAAGTCAAATATGCTTAGCGAGGCTCAACAATCCATTAAAGACGCGTCATCCATAGTATATGGAGAGTACAGAGGTCTTGATGTAGAGAGTATGACTCAGTTAAGAAAGGCGTCAAGGAACGTTGGGGTAAGATTGAAAATCTACAAAAACACAATTTTTAAAAAAGCGATTGGAGGCTCGAAGTTTGAAAACTTAAGGGAGCACTTAGAGGGTCCACTGATTTATGGTATCTCAACCGATGCGATTGCACCTGCCAAATTATTGGTTGATTTTTCGAAAGAGAATGAGGCTCTTGTTGTTAAAGGGGGAGCTCTCGACGGGTCTATTCTTGATTTGAAAAGCGTCAAAGAGCTTGCGTCTATTCCACCTAGAGATGAGTTAATAGGAAAGCTTTTAGGAGTTGCTGCCGCACCTTTACAGGGCTTCGTTAGAACTTTAAATGAAGTGCCTTCAAGGTTGGTAAGGGTGCTCGCTGCGATCAGGGATCAAAAGTAAATTTATTTAGGAGAGGTAAAAATGGCAATATCGAAAGATGAAGTTTTGGAAGCAATTAGTTCAATGAGTGTTTTGGATTTATCTGAATTAATCAAAGAGATGGAGGAAAAGTTCGGCGTTTCAGCCGCGGCAATGGCAGTTGCTGCAGCCCCCGCAGCTGGTGCGGGTGGAGCAGGTCCTGCTGACTCATCCGAAGAACAAACTGAGTTCACCGTAATCCTAGCGGCAGCTGGTGAGAAAAAAGTTGAGTCAATAAAGGCTGTTCGAGCTATCACCGGTTTGGGTTTAAAAGAGGCAAAAGAGTTGGTTGATGGTGCGCCTAAGCCACTAAAAGAAGGGGTTTCTAAGGAAGAGAAGGAGGAGATCGTGAAGCAACTTGAGGCGGCCGGAGCCAAAGTTGAGGTTAAGTAGTTTTTATCGAATATAGCTTATTTTGAAGGCATGATAAGTAGCAATTGATCCTTCTAACGTTAACCTAATCTTTGGGAGTTAATTTCATATGGCTTATAACTTTACTGAGAAAAAAAGAATCAGAAAAAGTTTTGCAAAAAAAACATCTCTTCTTGAAGTTCCTTATTTGCTGGAGACGCAATTGGAATCATACAAGGCATTCCTTCAGAAAGATGCCTCGGCTGGGACACGAAAAATAGAAGGTTTGCAAGCAGCATTTGAGTCCGTTTTTCCAATTTCAAGTCACAACGGTTTTGCCAAGCTTGACTTTGTTGAATACGCTCTAGGAGAGAGTATGTTCGACGTCAGAGAATGCCAGCAAAGAGGGTTAACTTTCGCTTCCCCTTTGCGGGCTAAAGTCCGGTTAGTATTAATGGACAAAGAGGCTTCAAAACCAACAGTTAAAGAGGTCAAAGAGCAAGAAGTTTACATGGGAGAGATTCCGCTCATTACCGATAATGGGTCATTCGTTATCAATGGTACTGAGAGGGTAATTGTGAGCCAGCTTCATCGATCCCCAGGTGTATTTTTCGAACATGACAAAGGCAAAACTCACAGTTCTGGAAAACTATTATTTTCTGCAAGGATAATTCCTTACAGGGGTTCTTGGCTTGATTTTGAATTTGATCCTAAGGATTTTTTGTATTTCAGAGTGGATCGAAGGAGAAAGATGCCCGTGACCATATTGCTGAAGGCTTTAGGTTATTCGGATGACCAAATACTCTCCGAGTTTTTTGACTTTGATAACTTCTTGTTTGTGAAAGATAAGATTGAGATGGAGTTGGTAGTTGAAAGATTGAGAGGTGAAATTGCCAGATTTGATATAAAGGATAAAGCCGGTCGGGTAATCGTTGCGAAAGATAAGAGAATAAACGCTAAGCACTTGAAGGAAATAAAGCAAGCAAAAATTAGTAAAATTTTTGTACCGCCCGACTTTCTTCTCGGACGGTCCGTAGCTGAGACAATTATCGTTGAGGATACAGGGGAAGTTGTTGCGAAGGCTAATGAGGAAATTACCGAAGAACTGCTTGTTAAGCTCAGGTCGGAAAATGTGTCATCAGTAAAAACAATATACGTTAACGATTTAGATTACGGAGATTATGTTTCATCTACATTAAAAATCGATGAAACACCGGATAGGTTGTCTGCTCGGATTGCGATCTATAGAATGATGCGCCCAGGTGAACCTCCCACAGAGGATTCTGTCGAGGCCCTTTTTCACAGACTTTTCTTCAATTCAGATACCTACGACCTATCGAGCGTTGGGAGAATGAAATTCAACAAAAGACTCGGTAGGGAAAACTCAGATGGCCCGGTGACGTTGACGAAGGAAGATATACTGGAGGCCATAAAATTATTAGTTGAACTTAGAAACGGACGCGGTGCTATTGATGATATTGATCATTTGGGTAACAGGCGAGTGAGGTGCGTTGGTGAATTAGCGGAGAACCAGTTCAGGTCGGGGTTGGTGAGGGTTGAGAGAGCAGTCAAGGAGAGGTTGGCGCAGGCAGAAGCTGAAAACTTGATGCCTCATGATCTCATAAATAGCAAGCCGATATCGGCGGCGATAAGGGAATTTTTCGGGTCCTCACAGCTGTCCCAATTTATGGACCAAACCAACCCATTGTCAGAGATTACCCATAAAAGAAGGATTTCAGCTTTGGGTCCAGGTGGGTTAACACGCGAAAGAGCGGGTTTTGAAGTGCGTGATGTGCATCCAACCCATTATGGCAGAGTCTGTCCAATTGAAACCCCCGAAGGTCCCAATATAGGTTTAATTAATTCGCTTGCCTTATACGCTAGTTTAAATAAGTACGGGTTTCTAGAGACCCCGTATCTAAAAGTAGTTGATAAAAAACTGGCTGGAGATATTTCTTATTTGTCGGCTATAGAAGAGGGTAGATATGTTATTGCTCAGGCTAATGCATTGATGAATTCAGAAGGGCGGCTTACGGGAGATTTGGTCTCAGTTAGAGTAAATGGAGAAGCCACGCTTTCATCTCCCGACAGGGTGCAGTACATGGATGTGACTACCTCGCAAATTGTTTCTGTGGCTGCCTCTTTAATTCCTTTTCTTGAGCATGATGATGCGAACAGAGCACTCATGGGTTCAAATATGCAGAGACAAGCTGTGCCGTGTTTAAGGCCCGAGAAAGCTTTCGTTGGTACTGGTATTGAAAGAACTTGCGCGATAGATTCGGGTACCGTTGTTAGGGCTCGACGTGGTGGCACCATCGACTTTATTGACTCGAGGCGAATCGTTATAAGAGTCAATGACAAAGAGACTAGTGAGGGCGAAGCGGGTGTTGACATATATAATTTGATCAAATACACAAGGTCAAACCAAAACACGAATATTAACCAGAGGCCATTAGTCGAAACAGGGGATATAGTTTGTGAAGGAGATGTCATTGCGGATGGAGCATCTACGGATATGGGAGAGCTTGCGCTCGGCCAAAATATGTTAGTCGCTTTCATGCCATGGAATGGTTACAATTTCGAAGACTCAATTTTAATTTCGGAGAAGGTAGTGGCGGAAGATAGATTCACGTCCATACACATTGAAGAGCTTTCGGTATTAGCTCGCGATACCAAGTTAGGTTCGGAAGAAATTACTCGTGATATTTCCAACTTGTCCGAGGCTCAACTCGGCCGTTTAGACGAATCCGGGGTCGTTTACATCGGGGCCGAAGTGGAGGCGGGGGATGTTTTAGTTGGAAAGGTGACTCCAAAAGGGGAAACTCAGCTTACACCTGAAGAGAAGCTTCTTCGAGCAATCTTCGGGGAAAAGGCCTCCGACGTAAAGGATACATCTTTGAAGGTTCCTTCGGGAATGAGTGGAACTGTAATTGATGTTCAAGTTTTCACGAGGGAGGGGGTTGTTCGAGATAAGAGGGCACAAGAAATCATAGATGGTGAGTTAAGTCGTTACAAAAAAGACTTAGATGATCAGTTGAGAATTGTTGAACAAAACATTTTCGATAGGGTCAAGAAACTTTTAGCCAACGCGGTGGCCACTGGAGGACCGGGACTTAACGGAGAGAAAAGGTTAGACGAATCATACCTTGCATCTTTGGGGAAACATCAATGGTTTGAGCTTCGTCTTGCGGACGAGGGTGCGGCCTTGTCACTGGAAAGGTTGAGCGAATCTCTGGAGCAAAAAAGAAAGCAATTTGATCTTGCCTTTAAAGCCAAAAAGAAAAAATTACTGCAGGGTGATGAGCTTCCTCCAGGAGTTTTGAAGATGGTAAAAGTTAACATTGCGGTTAAGAGAAGACTCCAGCCTGGCGACAAGATGGCCGGCAGGCACGGTAATAAAGGCGTTGTATCCAGAATAGTTCCCGTAGAGGACATGCCTTACATGGCAGATGGTCGCCCGGTTGATGTTGTGCTAAACCCATTGGGTGTGCCTTCAAGAATGAATGTGGGACAAATTCTAGAAACACATCTCGGCTGGGCCGCCAAAGGTTTAGGAGAGCGGATATCGTCGATTTTAGAAGATGAAAAAGAGCATTCAAGGTTAAGAGATTTTTTAGGAAGTATGTATAATACCAGCGGAAAAAGTGAGGATTTAGAGCAGCTTAACGATGGGGAGATTAAGGAATTAGCTGAGAACTTGTCAACTGGAGTCCCTTTCGCTACCCCTGTTTTTGATGGGGCTTCTGAAGAGGAAATCATGGCAATGTTAAAACTAGCCTACCCAGAGAATGTGGCCAACCAAATATCTCTTAGCCAGTCAAGAACCCAGGTGAAGTTGTTCGATGGCCGCACTGGCGAGGCCTTTGATAGGCCAGTAACTATTGGTTACATGCATATGTTAAAACTACACCACTTAGTTGATGATAAGATGCATGCGCGTTCGACTGGTCCTTATTCTTTGGTGACTCAACAACCGCTGGGCGGCAAGGCTCAGTTTGGAGGCCAAAGATTTGGTGAAATGGAAGTTTGGGCCCTCGAGGCATATGGAGCATCATATACTTTACAAGAAATGCTTACTGTAAAATCTGATGACGTAAATGGGAGAACAAAAGTTTATGAAAACATTGTAAAGGGGGACCACGTTATTGATGCTGGAATGCCAGAGTCTTTTAACGTTTTGGTTAAAGAAATTCGATCCCTAGGGATAGATATAGACCTGGACCGTAACTAACACAGAGGGATAATATGAAAGCGCTTTTAGATTTGTTCAAGCAGGTGCAACAGGACCAGCAGTTTGATGCCATAAAAATCGGGCTTGCCTCATCGGAAAAAATAAGATCGTGGTCATTTGGCGAGGTTAGAAAGCCCGAAACAATAAACTACAGGACTTTTAAACCGGAAAGGGAAGGGTTGTTTTGTGCAAAAATATTTGGTCCGGTTAAGGATTATGAATGTCTTTGCGGGAAATACAAGCGACTCAAACATAGAGGGGTCGTATGTGAAAAATGTGGGGTCGAGGTAACTCTGTCGAGGGTAAGAAGAGAGAGAATGGGTCACATTGAGTTGGCTACCCCAGTAGCGCATATTTGGTTTTTAAAATCGCTTCCTTCCCGGATGGGTATGGTATTGGACATGACTCTTAGGGATATTGAGAGAGTCTTGTATTTTGAAGCTTTTGTTGTTGTTGATCCCATGATGACGCCGTTGAAGAAGGGTCAAATAATGTCGGAGGATGACTATAACTCTAAGTTGGATCAATTCGGAGAGGGTGAGTTCGTTGCTAAAATGGGAGCTGAGGGCGTAAAAGAGTTGTTAAAATCAATAAACCTAGATAAAGAAATTTCGGATCTAAGAGAAGAGCTTGGCGGGACATCTTCTGATTTGAAAATTAAGAAGATAGCTAAGAGGTTGAAGGTTTTAGAGGGGTTTTCAAAGTCGGGAGTAAAACCTGAATGGATGATTCTGGAGGCATTGCCTGTTTTACCGCCCGATCTTCGACCATTAGTTCCCCTTGACGGGGGCCGGTTCGCCACGTCGGATTTAAACGATTTATATCGTAGGGTTATCAATCGGAATAATAGACTGAAAAGGCTTCTAGAGCTAAAGGCGCCGGATATTATCGTAAGAAACGAAAAGCGGATGTTGCAGGAGTCAGTGGATTCCTTATTGGATAACGGCCGTCGCGGAAAAGCTATGACCGGGGCAAATAAGAGACCGCTGAAATCTTTGGCTGATATGATTAAGGGAAAGGCTGGCCGGTTTCGGCAAAATCTGCTTGGAAAAAGGGTCGATTATTCCGGTAGGTCAGTAATTGTTGTGGGTCCTACCCTAAAGTTACACCAATGTGGTTTGCCTAAGCTCATGGCGCTAGAATTGTTTAAGCCGTTCATTTTTAATAAGCTTGAATTGCGTGGAATGGCTACTACGATCAAAGCTGCTAAAAAACTTGTAGAGCAACAGGTTGCCGAAGTATGGGACATTCTTGAAGAAGTCATTAGGGAGCATCCAATCCTTTTGAACAGAGCCCCTACACTACACAGGCTGGGTATACAAGCATTTGAGCCTGTTCTCATTGAGGGTAAGGCAATACAACTACACCCGCTTGTTTGCGCTGCTTTTAATGCGGATTTTGATGGAGATCAAATGGCTGTCCACGTGCCCCTGTCACTAGAGGCCCAAATGGAGGCACGAACTTTAATGCTTGCTTCAAATAATGTTTTGTTCCCCTCGAACGGGGAGCCATCTATAGTTCCATCGCAGGATATTGTTTTGGGACTTTACTATACCACGAGGGAAAAAATAAATGCTCGCGGTGAAGGGATGGTATTTTCGAATGTTGATGAAGTGGAGCGGGCGTACTTTAACAATCAGTTGGAACTAGGGACAAAAATTTTAGTGAGGATCAAAGAAACCCATTTCGCGGAGGACTCAGGGGATAAGGTTGAACGTCATCGTCGTTACGAGACTACCGTGGGTAGAGCTATGCTTTCGAGAATCCTTCCTCCCGGCTTATCTTTTACGGAGTTGAATAGAGTACTTAAAAAGAAAGAAATCTCAAAACTAATAAACTCCTCGTATCGGAAATGTGGCTTGCGTTCAACCGTGATTTTTGCTGACAAGCTTCTACAGTCCGGGTTTTCGTTAGCAACAAAAGCTGGCTTGTCCATTGCGGTTGATGACATGTTGATACCCGGACAAAAGCCTTCAATCTTAGAGCATGCGGAGGAAGAGGTGAAAGAAATTGAGCAGCAATTTGCCTCGGGTTTGGTTACTCAGGGAGAAAGATATAATAAGGTTGTAGATATTTGGGGTCGTGCAGGTGACCAGGTTGGAAAGGCGATGATGGATCAATTGGGGGGCGATCTAATTCAAGACAGTAAGGGCAATCAGGTCAAGCAGGAATCCTTTAATTCCATTTATATGATGGCTGATTCAGGCGCGAGAGGTTCGGCGGCGCAAATTAGGCAACTCGCCGGAATGCGAGGGTTAATGGCTAAGCCCGACGGCTCTATAATCGAGACGCCTATAACAGCAAATTTTAGAGAGGGTTTAAATGTTCTTCAGTACTTTATTTCAACCCACGGTGCAAGAAAAGGCCTCGCAGATACTGCTTTAAAAACAGCCAACTCAGGTTATCTAACAAGGCGCTTGGTTGACGTAACACAAGATTTGGTTGTGATTGTTGATGACTGCGGTACTAAAGAAGGCCTTACGATGAAATCGATCGTTGTTGGGGGTGAAATTATTGAGGCGCTTAGAGACAGGGTTCTGGGGCGCGTGACTGTGGAGAATATTATAAACCCGGAGACCAAAGAGGTTTTGGTTGAGGCTGGAAACTTGCTGGACGAAAGTCTAGTTAATTTAATAGAAAAATTTGGCGTTGATGAAGTTAAAGTTAGAAGTCCCTTATCTTGTGAAACTAGGTATGGACTTTGTTCAAAATGCTATGGAAGAGATCTCGGAAGAGGCTCCTTAGTGAATGTTGGTGAGTCTGTTGGTGTAATAGCGGCGCAGTCAATAGGGGAGCCAGGCACTCAGCTGACCATGAGAACGTTTCATATTGGTGGCGCGGCATCGAGAACAGCAGTTGAGTCGGGGGTAGGTTCAAAGTCTAGTGGAACGGTGAGGTTTTCTAGTACAATGCGATATGTCACAAACTCTAAAAAAGAACCGGTAGTAATATCAAGGTCTGGAGAAGTGCTAATTGTTGATAGTTCCGGGAGGGAGAAAGAGCGTCACAAGGTCCCTTATGGGGCGACATTATCGGTGGTGGATGGTGATAAGGTTAACGCTGGACAGCCCTTAGCAAGCTGGGATCCTCTATTTCGTCCTATTATCGCTGAGCATTCGGGTTCGGTTAGCCTTGAAAATATCGAAGAAGGGGTAACAGTCGCTAATCAAATTGACGAGATAACTGGAGTATCAACCCAAGTAGTTATCGACGCCCAGCAGAGAACAACATCTGTAGCTAAAGGTGTGCGCCCGGTAGCAAGGTTAAAGGATTCTAAGGGTAAAGATATAAAAATACCCGGAACGGAGCATTCGGTAATAATTTCTTTTCCGGTGGGCTCAATACTACTTGTGAAAGATGGTCAACAAATCAGTGGTGGAGAAGTTCTAGCTAGAGTGCCGAATGAGTCTCAGAAAACCAGAGATATAACAGGCGGACTGCCTCGAGTTGCAGAGTTATTTGAAGCCCGGTCTCCTAAGGACGCGGGTGTTCTGGCGGAGGTAACGGGCACCGTCTCTTTCGGCAAAGACACGAAAGGAAAACAGAGGCTTGTAATTACTAACTTTGACGGTGTTTCAAACGAAACGCTCATATCAAAAGAAAAAAATGTGCTGGTGCATGAAGGGCAGGTTGTAAACCAGGGTGAGCTCATTGTTGATGGCCCGGAGGATCCCCATGATATATTGCGTTTGCTAGGTATTGAGGCGCTTGCAAGATACATTGTTGACGAAGTCCAGGACGTTTACCGTTTACAAGGGGTCAAAATTAACGACAAACATATCGAAGTCATAGTTAGGCAAATGTTAAGGCGTGTACAAATTAGGAATCCGGGTGATTCTAAATTTATACCAGGAGAGCAAACAGAGAGATCCGATGTATACGCAGAAAATGAATTGCTCGCAAAGGAGGGAAAAAATGTTGCGACCTATGACAATATGTTATTGGGTATAACGAAAGCGTCTTTATCTACTGATTCGTTTATTTCTGCTGCTAGTTTCCAGGAAACGACAAGAGTGTTAACGGAGGCTGCCATAATGGGCAAGCGTGACGATTTGCGGGGTTTGAAAGAAAATGTGATTGTTGGAAGGTTAATCCCGGCAGGCACTGGTCTTAGCTACCACCAGGCTCGAAAGGACAGAGAGGCTATAGAGGCGGCAGAGGCAAAATCAGTATCTGAGCAGGCTGCCATTGATGCGGAAGCACTTTTCGATACTCCTGATAAGGAACAAGTTGCAAACGATTCATCTGCAAGTGAGTCTGTATCCGATGATTAATAAATTATGCTTGACAGATTATTCGTGGCGTTACACAATTAAAGGCTTTGTAAATAAGGGGGAGTTTTGTGCCTACCATTAACCAGTTAGTAAGGAAACCTCGCACCAGAGATGTTGAAAAAAGCAAGAGTCCAGCATTAGAGGGTTGTCCTCAAAAACGAGGCGTTTGCACGCGGGTTTACACAACTACCCCTAAAAAGCCGAACTCAGCTTTGAGAAAGGTTGCAAAAGTGCGGCTGACGAATGGTTTTGAAGTTATTAGTTATATCGGCGGAGAAGGACATAATCTCCAGGAGCATTCTGTGGTCCTCATTAGAGGTGGTAGAGTAAAGGATCTGCCTGGGGTTCGTTATCACATTGTGAGGGGCTCACTCGATCTTCAGGGGGTTAAGGATAGGAAAAATGCTAGATCAAAATACGGCGCTAAAAAAGCGAAATAGTTACTCATCGGTGGGAAAGGTTTTCTAAATGCCACGTCGCAGAGAAGTCCCAAAAAGGGAGGTGTTACCCGATCCTAAATTCCGAGAGGCCGATGTTTCAAAATTTATAAATGTTGTGATGCTACACGGGAAAAAAGCTGTAGCGGAAGGTATTGTTTACGGTGCGTTTGAGTACATCGAAAATAATGCAAAGAAAAGTCCACTGGAAGTCTTTCAGCAGGCTTTGGCAAATTGTAAGCCAGTCGTTGAGGTTAAGAGTAGAAGGGTAGGTGGTGCTAATTACCAGGTACCCGTTGAAGTTAGGCCTTCGCGTAGAATGGCCCTCGGTATGCGCTGGATCAGAGAGTCTGCAAAAAAGAGATCCGAAAAGTCGATAAAAGTCAGACTCGCTAACGAACTGTTAGAAGCCTCGGAGGGTAAAGGGGGTGCAGTTAAAAAGCGAGATGAAGTTCACAAAATGGCAGAGGCTAACAAAGCATTTTCCCATTTTAGATTTTAATTTTTTTACAAGTATCATAATTATGGCAAGGAAAACACCAATCGAGCGATACCGAAATATAGGTATTAGTGCACACATTGATGCGGGGAAAACAACAACGACGGAGAGAATACTCTTTTACACGGGAATAAATCACAAGATAGGCGAGGTTCATGACGGCGCTGCGACAATGGACTGGATGGAGCAAGAGCAAGAGCGCGGAATAACAATAACGTCTGCTGCGACAACTTGTTTTTGGAAGGGAATGGATAGCTCGTTGCCAGAGCACAGGATAAACATCATTGATACGCCTGGACATGTCGACTTTACTATTGAAGTTGAGAGGTCAATGCGAGTGCTCGATGGTGCCTGCATGGTTTACTGCGCTGTAGGAGGGGTTCAGCCACAGTCGGAGACTGTGTGGAGGCAGGCCAATAAGTACAAGGTTCCGAGACTTGCATTCGTAAATAAAATGGATCGAACCGGCGCGAACTTTGAAAGGGTTTTTGATCAGCTGAAGCTTCGGCTCAATGCTAACCCAGTGCCTGTTGTCTTGCCCATAGGTGCTGAAGAAAATTTCAAAGGCGTAGTGGATTTGATAAAAATGAAAGCTATTTTCTGGGATGAAACCAGCATGGGCACCAAGTTTGACTATCAGGATATTCCTTCTGACCTCGTTGAAATGGCAGAGGAATGGCGGGAGAAAATGGTTGAGTCAGCCGCAGAGGCTGATGATGTTTTGATGGATAGGTATCTAGAGTCTGGGTCTCTCGATGAGGATGATTTGATCGCAGGAATTCGAAAAAGAACGATTAGCGGAGAAATCCAACCCATGCTTTGTGGGACTGCATTCAAGAACAAGGGCGTACAACGTATGTTGGACGCAGTAATACAGTTTCTCCCGAGCCCCATTGATGTTCCCGCGGTTGAGGGTCTGGAAAGAGGAGAGACCCCTGCAAAACGAGAGTCATCTGATAACGAGAGATTTTCCGCACTGGCGTTTAAACTAATGACTGACCCGTTTGTTGGTCAATTAACTTTTCTCCGTGTTTACTCTGGTGTTTTAAAATCAGGGGATTCTGTTTTGAATCCCACCAGGGGAAAGAAGGAAAGAGTTGGTCGTATTTTGCAAATGCATGCAAATAATCGTGAGGAAATCTCTGAGCTCATGGCTGGTGATATCGCTGCAGCGGTTGGATTAAAAGACGTAACCACAGGGGAGACGCTCTGCGATTCTGATGCAGAGATTGTGCTTGAAAGAATGATTTTCCCGGATCCAGTTATAGCTCAGGCAGTAGAACCGAACACTAAAGCTGACCAAGAAAAAATGGGCATTGCGTTGGGTCGACTAGCAAAAGAGGACCCTTCATTCCGGGTGAGAACGGATGAGGAGTCGGGTCAAACGATCATTTCTGGGATGGGAGAATTGCATCTTGAAATTATTATTGACCGTATGCGTCGGGAGTTCGGCGTTGAGGCAACGGTCGGGAAACCACAAGTGGCTTACAGGGAAACAATTAAGCAACCGGTACAAATCGAAGGTAAGTATATTAAGCAGTCTGGAGGAAAAGGTCAGTATGGCCATGTTTGGCTAAAGCTTGAACCTCAGGAGGAAGGGGCCGGTTACGAGTTCATTGACTCAATAAAAGGTGGAGTGGTGCCCAAGGAGTACATTCCGTCTGTAGACAAAGGTATTAAGGAAACAATGAACACCGGAGTTCTCGCAGGTTTTCCTGTGGTAGACATAAAGGCCACTCTTTATGATGGCTCTTTCCACGAGGTTGATAGTTCACAAATCGCCTTTGAATTGGCAGCATCTTTGGCTTTCAAAGATGGTATGAGGAAAAGCAAGGCAGTACTTTTAGAACCAATGATGTTGGTGGAAGTGGAAACCCCTGAAGAACATGCCGGAACTGTTATGGGAGATTTGTCCTCTCGTAGAGGAATGGTTCAAGGAATGGATGAAATACAAGGAGGCGGCAAAACTGTAAAGGCAGAAGTTCCTTTAGCAGAAATGTTCGGTTACTCTACAATCTTAAGGTCTCTGACTCAGGGACGAGCAACTTACTCGATGGAGTTCAAGCACTATTCTGAAGCTCCGAAAAATGTTGCCGAGGCGATTATTTCAAGCAGGACAGGTTAATTTAACTAATACGTTCCATCAATAATTTAGAGAAGGGATAGGTGAGATGGCAAAAGATAAATTTGAGCGAACTAAGCCGCATGTGAATGTTGGAACAATTGGTCACGTGGATCACGGGAAAACAACTTTGACTGCTGCGATCACTTCTGTTTTGTCATCGAAGTTCGGGGGCTCGGCAAAAGACTATGAAGAT
>MDTG01141851.1_pt1 | contig 12955 bp, 11 predicted proteins | sample 811421 | NCBI WGS metagenome assembly MDTG01 (sample SAMN05326645, study PRJNA326480) | marine metagenome | isolation source: seawater | place: Pacific Ocean: South East | collected 2011
AGTAGAGCAGTACCCTGAAAAGGTATGTGTCGTTTGTGCGATTCAAACCAAGGCCACCACTAACTAGTTTTACTCATCGAATTATAAAATTTAATCTGTTAACTATAAGTATATGGATAAAAAAATTGGACTCTTTTGGCTTAGAGATGATTTTAGAATAACAAAAAACAATGGTCTAATAGAGGCCACAAAAAATCATAATCAAGTAGTAGTTTTCTATTTATTTAAAAAATCAACTTATAACAAACAAGAAGCTCAAAGATGGTGGTTAAGTAAATCTCTTTTAAATTTTAGAAAAAATTTAAACGATTTTAATATAAATCTTGAAATAATTAAAACAGAATCCTTTAAAGTTTTTTTTGATAAACTATTTAAACAAAAAGATATTTCAATTTATTGGAATAAAGTTTATGAACCAGATTATTTAAAATTCGATTATTACCTTTCAAAAAATTTAAAAGAAAAAAATATTTCATTTAAAATTTGTAAAGGAAATGTTCTTAATGATATAGACGAAGTGAAAAAGAGTGATGGTACACCGTTCAAAGTTTTTACTCCTTTTTGGAGAAATGCAGAAAAATATTATATGGAAAAAATTCCACCGAAAGAAAAAATAATAAAAAAATGTATAAAAAAAGAATATTATTTTCAAAATTGTATTGAACCTGAAGAAATATTACCAAAAAAGCATTGGTTTAAAGAATTTGAAAATATTTGGCATCCTAGCGAGGCAAGCGCCTTAAAAGAACTACGAAATTTTATCAAACATAACATTTCAAACTATTCTGAAGGACGAAATTTTCCAAATATAACTGGAACATCAAAACTATCTCCTTTTATTAAACACGGGCAAATTCATGTAGAAACAATTTGGAAAGAGTGCATAAACGTAAAGAATAAAACAATCGGAACTACAAAATTTTTAGCCGAAATAGGATGGAGAGAATTTAATCATACATTAATAAATCATTTTCCACATATGACCAAAAATAATTATTCAAAAAAATTTGATAAATTTCCTTGGGAAAAAAACTCTAAATTCTTATCTGCTTGGAAAAAAGGTTTGACAGGCTATCCAATAGTTGATGCTGGCATGAGAGAACTTTATTCTACTGGGTGGATGCACAATAGAGTCAGAATGATTGTCGGATCATTTTTGGTTAAACACTTACTTATAAATTGGAAAGAAGGAGAAAAATATTTTAGAAATTGTTTACTAGATTATAGTGAAGCAAGTAATGTAGCTGGATGGCAATGGGTTGCAGGATGTGGTGCAGATGCGGCTCCTTATTTTAGAATTTTTAATCCAATTTTGCAGGGAGAAAAATTTGATAAAGAAGGAGAGTATGTAAAAAAATGGGTTCCAGAACTCAAAAATATTTCAAAGAAATTTATTCATAAACCTTGGGAGATAAAAGACGTAAAAAATTTTAAATTAGGAAAAAATTATCCTTTACCATTGGTTGTTCACGAGGCGGCAAGAAAAAAAGCTCTTAACGCTTTTAAAAAAATTTAGTCTTAAATATTGCCGTGACAATATTTAAATTTTTTACCTGATCCACAAGGACACTTATCGTTTCTTCCAACTTTTTTTGTTTGAGTGATTTCTGAGTCTTTTTTTTCTTCTTTTTTTTCATTAATAACTATATTTAAATTAATCAAAAATTTAATTACATCAGATTTAATTTTATCCAATAAAATCTCAAAAAGAACAAATGCTTCTTTTTTAAATTCAGATAAGGGATCTTTTTGACCATAACTTCTTAGTCCTATAACCTGTCTTAACTGCTCAAGATACTGCAAGTGTGATCTCCATGAAAAATCAATTATTTGAAGAAATATTTTTTTTTCAATATCATTATTTTCTATTTCTCCAACTAATTTTATTCTTTCTCTCTTTTTTTCTTCGTATAGTTTTTTAAATTTCTCTAAAAATTCGTCTTTATTAAATGAAGCAATTTTTAAAAGATTCTCATCATTTATGGCGTTTCCGGTAAGGTTTTTAATTGACGCTAAATACGTTTTTTTATCATTATTACTTTCGTAATTTTTTTTATATCTTTCCAAATTTATAATCACCTCTTCTAAAAAATTTCCTAAAATACTATTTATATTTTTACTTTGTAAAATCTTCAGTCTTTGACTAAAAATAACTTGTCTTTGATCGTTCATAACATCATCAAATTTAATTAATGTTTTTCTTATATCAAAATTTCTTCCCTCAACTTTTTTTTGAGCTCTCTCCATAGCTTTATTAATCCAAGGATGGTCAATTGACTCATTTTCTTTTAATCCTAGTTTTTTCAATATTCCATCAATTGAATCTCCTCCAAAAATTCTCATTAACTCGTCTTCTAAACTTATGAAAAATATCGAGTTGCCAGGGTCTCCTTGTCTTCCAGCTCTTCCCCTTAATTGATTGTCAATTCTTCTACTTTCGTGTCTTTCAGTTCCAATTATAAATAACCCACCTAGAGATTTAACTCTCTCTTCATCTTTTTTTAAATCTTCTAAATTATTTGATTTTTCATTTTTTAAAAAATCTTTATTTCCTCCAAGTTTAATGTCTGTACCTCTGCCAGCCATATTAGTAGCTATTGTAATTGCTCCTATTTTTCCAGCTTCAGCAATTATTTCCGCTTCCAGTTCGTGTTGTTTTGCATTTAAAACATTATGTTTGATTTTTTTAGTATCTAGTAAGTTAGAAATTTTTTCTGACTTTTCAATACTAGTTGTTCCCACTAAAATTGGTTGTCCCTTTAAGTTGCATTCCACAATTTTATTTACAATTGCGTGATATTTTTCTTTTTCAGTTCTGAAAATTTGATCATTCGCATCAATTCTTTGCATTTTTTTATTAGTTGGAACTGAAATCACATTAAGTTTGTAAATATCAAAAAATTCCTCAGACTCTGTTAATGCGGTTCCAGTCATACCTGAAAGTTTTTTATACAGTCTAAAGTAATTTTGATAAGTTACAGAGGCTAATGTTTGATTTTCATCTTGAATAATTACATTTTCTTTAGCTTCGATAGCTTGATGCAAACCATCTGAAAATCTTCTTCCATCTAAAACTCTTCCTGTAAACTCATCAATAATTTGAACTTTTCCTTCTCTAACTATATAATCAGTGTCTCTATTAAATAATAACCTAGCTTTTAAGGCCTGATTAATATGATGTACTAAATTCAAGTTTTGCGGATCGTAAAAATTATTATTTTTTAATATTTTTTTTTGGGTGGAAAGCTTTTCAATTTTATCTATCCCTAAATCTGTTAGAATTACATTTTTATTTTTTTCATCGATTTCAAAATCATTTTTATCTAACATATTGGTAAACTCGTTAGATAATTTATAATAATTACTCTTATCTTCTACTCTTCCGGATATAATTAAAGGAGTTCTAGACTCATCAATTAATATACTATCCACCTCGTCTACAACACAATAATTATGACCTCTCTGAACCATATCTGAAAGTTCATATTTCATATGATCTCTAAGATAGTCAAAGCCTAGTTCATTATTTGTTGCATAAGTAATATCACATAAGTAATTTTTCTTTCTTTCAGTATCTTCTAGTGACCCTGTAATACAACCAGTTGAAATATCTAAAAATGAAAAGATTTTACCCATCCACTCAGAGTCTCTTTTAGCCAAGTAGTCATTGACTGTAACAATGTGAACACCTTTATTCATTAACGAATTTAAATATGCCGGTAAAGTTGATACTAAAGTTTTACCTTCACCAGTTTTCATTTCAGCTATTTTACCGTTATTAAGTATTACCCCTCCAGCCAACTGAACGTCGTAATGTCTTTCTCCTAGAGTTCTTTTTGCTGCTTCACGAACTAAAGCAAAACTTTCTGGCAATATATCTTCGAGAGATCTTCCATCTTTTATGTTTTTCTTTAACAGAAAGGTTTTTTCTTTAAAATCTGTATCTTTTAGAGCTGAAAAACTACTCTCCTTTTCATTAATTGCTACTATAAGAGGTTTAATTTTATTTAATTCTTGTTGATTGCCACTTTTAAATATTTTATTAAGAGTTCTTGTAATTAAGTTCATAATACTTCTATATATGTATTTATGGGTTAAATTAAACAGTAATTATGACAATTAATTTAAAAAATTTTCTGGATAACAAATCTAAACTATCAAGAATGGGTGAGTTTCAGGAATTAAAAAACATAGATGGCCTTGAAATTTCTTCTGTATCGGCTGATTTATACAATAATGGTAGAGATGATTTAACCTTATTTTATTTCAGAAATAGCGCTAATTATGCAACCGTTACAACAACGAATAGCATTACATCAGAGTCAATTAATTGGAATCAAAAATCCAATAAAAAATCCATTAAGGCACTAGTAGTTAATACTAAAAATGCAAATACATTTACCGGCAAAGAAGGAATTGAAAGTCTAGATTATATTGCAAAAAATTTATCTAAAACATTGACTATTAGAGAGTCAAAATCAGATAAGGGCGTCTCAGAAATTGTAAAAATTAAAGACATTATTTTCGCTTCGACTGGAGTTATAGGAGAAAAATTTCCAGTAGAAAAAATTGATGAAAGCTTACAAAATTTAGTTGATAAATTAAGAGAGGATCACAACAAATTAATTTGGGTTAAAACAGCATCAGCAATTATGACAACTGACACCAGGCCTAAGTTAGCTTATGAGGAAATAAACATTGGAAGCAAGTTGATAAAAATCGCTGGCATTGCAAAAGGCTCTGGTATGATCGCACCAAATCTTGCTACTATGCTTTCTTTCATTTTCACTAATGCAGATATTGGTTCAAATATTTTAAAAACTCTTTTAAAAAGATCTGTGTTGAATTCTTTTAATGCTATTACCGTAGATAGTGATCAATCCACAAATGATATGGTTTCAATATTCGCAACAAAAAAATTAAAGCTAGGACAAAACATAAAAATTGACGACTCTATTATGCAAAAATTTGAAATTGCTTTAAAAAAAATTTGCCTTAATTTAGCAAAACAAATAGTTATTGATGGAGAGGGGGCAAAAAAGTTTATTACCATCAAAGTTATTAATGCCAGATCACTGACCAGTGCAAAAAAAATTGCTTTTTCAATTGCTAACTCACCTTTATTTAAAACAGCTGTAGCAGGGGAAGATCCAAATTGGGGAAGAATTATTATGGGAATAGGAAAATCAAGAGAAAAAATAGTTAAAGACAAACTATCAATTAAAATAGGTGAATATACGGTTGCAGAAAATGGAAAAATTTCTGACTCATACGATGAAAAAATAATTAAAGAATATATGAAATGGGATTCTATAACTTTTGAAGTAAACATTAATCAAGGTAACGATCAATTCCAATGCTATACTTGTGATTTTACACATGATTATATAGATATAAATGCTGATTATAGAAATTAAAATTTGTAGTGATGATTAAGTACAATCTTAAATGTTCAAACAAACATGAGTTCGAGAGCTGGTTTTCTAACTCAAAGGAATATGACAAATTGAAAAAAAAAAATTATTAGGTTGTATTTTTTGTAACTCTAAAAAAATTGAAAAATCTATAATGTCACCAAGAATATTGAGTTCAAAAAAACAATTTTTATCTCAAAGTGATAAAGACAATGAATTAAAAAAAGTAAAAAATGATCTAGTTAAATTGAGAATTTTTGTTGAAAAAAATTTCAAATTTGTTGGTAATAGATTGGCCGGGGAAATTAAAGATATTTATTATGACAAAAAACGAAATAAGAATATTTATGGAACTACCACCCCCAAGGAAAGACAAGAACTAAAAGAAGAAGGAATAGATTTAATTACAATTCCCTGGATAAAAAAAGATAATTAATTTTTTTTAGCTGTAATAATATAATTTACGTCTAAATTTTGTGATCTTTTCCATTTTTTTGTAAATGGATTAAAAAATAGTCCACTAATATCTATTGTAGAAAAATTTAAATTATTTAGCTTGTTTTCAAGCTCCTCAGGTTTTAAAAATTTATTCCAGTCATGTGTTCCAATTGGCAACCATTTTAAAACATATTCAGCTCCAATTATTGCTTTTATGTATGAAGTAAATGTTCTATTTATTGTCGCTGTGAACATTATTCCATTTTTTTTTAACATTTTCGAGCATGATTCTAAGTACAAATCTAAATTATTGATGTGTTCTACAACCTCGAGATTTAAAATTATATCATATTTTTCTTTTTTAATTAATTCTTCAGGAGATTTATTCAAGTAATTTATATTTAAATTATTTTTTTTTGCGTGCAATATTGCCACTTTTATATTTTTACTTGAAGCATCAATACCTGTTACCTCACCACCCAATCTACACATCGGCTCACTTATCAAACCACCTCCACACCCTATGTCTAATATTTTTAATTTTTTTAGAGGTTCTTTGTTTTCTGATAAATTGAAGTGGGAAATTATCATATCTAAAATATATTCTATTCTTATGGGATTAAACATATGCAAAGGTTTAAATTTACCTTGAACATCCCACCATTCATCAGCCATTTTTGAAAACTTTTGAATTTCTTCTTTATTTACTGTAGTCATAATAACTTTATTGTATTTTAATTTTCATAATTGATAATATATTAAAATTTGTTTATGGCAAAAAAAGTATTAAAATTTGGTGGCACATCTGTTGGTTCTATTGAAAGAATTACACATGCGGCAAACATAGTCAAAAAAGAACATAAAAATGGTAACGAAATTATTGTCGTTGTGTCAGCGATGTCAGGTAAAACAAATGAGCTATTAGAACAATCTCAATTAATATCAAAAAATTTTAACAAAAGGGAGCTAGATGTTCTTTTAACATCAGGAGAACAAGTGACAAGTGCTTTAATGGCGGGAGCCCTTAATGAAATAGGAGTAAAATCTAAATCTTGGCTCAATTGGCAAATTCCAATTCTTACAGAAGGTGATCAAAATAATTCTAGAATAATTAATATGAATATAAAAAAAATTAATGAATATTTAAAAGAAAATGGAGTTGCCGTTATTCCAGGTTTTCAAGGAATTTCAAAAAATGGAGATATTACTTCTATTGGTCGTGGAGGATCAGATGCTACTGCTGTGGCTGTCGCAAAAATTTTTAATACAGACAACTGTGAAATTTATACGGATGTAGATGGGGTATTTTCAACAGATCCTAATAAAGTTCCAGTTGCAAAAAAAATAGATAAAATTTCTTATGAAGAAATGCTTGAAATGTCTTCTCTAGGGGCGAAAGTGATGCAGTCATCCGCAGTACAAACGGCTATGATGTATGAAATTCCCTTACAAGTTAGATCTACATTTACAGATAGAGAAGGAACTGAAATATTTAATAAAGAAAATATAGATTATACAAAAAGTGTTACTGGAGTGGCTTATTCAAAAGACGACGCTAAAATTACATTAATTGGAGTTGAAGATAAGCCAGGTGTTGCCGCTGATATTTTTGAGCCATTAAACAAAAGTCAAATAAATGTTGATATGGTAATCCAAAATATTTCATCTGATGGAAAAAAAACTGACTTAACTTTTACCGTTAAAAGAAATGATTTTTCTAAAACTCTTGAAGAGATAAAAAAAAATAAAAGAATAAAATATAAGGAGTTAAGCAGTAATAAAAAAGTATCTAAAATTTCTATAGTTGGAGCTGGTATGGTAACAACACCTGGTGTAACCTATAAAATGTTTAGAGCTTTAGCTGATAATAATGTAAACATTTTAGCTATCTCAACCTCTGAAATTAAAATTTCGGTAATTATAGATGAAAATGATACGATAAAAGCTGTTAAAAAATTACATACAATTTTTGATCTAGATTAAAATGGAAATTAGACCTCATAGAATAATAAATAGAAAAAAAACTAAAAAGATAATGGTAGGTAAAGTTCCAGTTGGAGGAGATTCTGTTATAACTGTTCAATCGATGACGAATACAATAACGTCTGACGTCTCTTCAACAATTAAACAAATTTTAGAATTAGAAAATGCTGGAGCAGATATTGTGAGAGTGTCTTGCCCAGATGAGAAATCAACTAAAGCTCTTAAAGACATAGTGAAAGAAGTTAACGTCCCTATTGTTGCAGACATTCATTTTCATCATAAAAGAGCTCTAGAGTCAGCTAAGATGGGAGCAAGCTGTTTAAGAATTAATCCAGGGAACATTGGTAACAGCAAAAGAGTTGAAGAAATAATAAAAGCAGCAAAAGACTATAATTGTTCAATTAGGATTGGAGTCAATGCTGGTTCTTTAGATAAAATCTTATTAGATAAATACAAAGAGCCTTGCCCCGAAGCCTTAGTGGAGAGTGCAATGTATAATGTAAAATTAATGGAAGATAAAGATTTTTTTAATTTTAAAATAAGTGTTAAGTCATCGGATGTATTTTTGGCAATTAAATCTTATGAACAAATATCAGAAGCCTGTGATTATCCGTTACATATTGGAATAACAGAGTCCGGTGGACTTTTAACTGGAAGCATTAAATCCTCTATAGGTGTAGGACAACTTTTAATGAAAGGTATTGGAGACACTATAAGAATTTCTTTATCTGCTGATCCAGTTGAGGAAATTAAAGCAGGATATGAAATTCTTAAATCATTAAATATAAGATCTAGAGGTGTTCAAATTATATCGTGCCCTTCTTGTGCAAGACAAGCTTTTCCAGTGATAGATACAGTAAAAATCTTAGAACAAAAACTTTCACACATAAAGACCCCTATAACATTATCAATCATAGGATGCGTTGTTAACGGACCAGGTGAGGCATCCCAAACAGAAATTGGTTTGACAGGCGGTGGACAAGATAACAATTTATTATATTTATCTGGTGTTCCTCATGAAAAAGTTGCAAGTGCTTCAATTATTAAAAAAATAGTTGAGCTTGTAGAAGATAAAGTAAAAGAAAAAAATAATTAAACTATGATACCTAAGAATAAAATCGAGGCTATTATTGCCAAACATAACTCTATTGAGAAAGAACTTTCTTCAGGAGATATAGACCCAAAAACTTATGCTCAAAAATCTAAAGAATATTCAGATCTAGGAAGCATAATAGACTGCGCAAAAGAATTTCTTAATTTTGATGAGGAACACAAAGACCTAGAACAAATTATCAAAGACCAAAGCAGTGATAAAGAAATGATTTTACTAGCAGAAAAAGAACTAACGACTTTAAAAAATAAAAAAATTGATTATGAAAATAAATTAAAGGTCTTTCTTTTACCAAAAGATAGAGATGACCAAAAAAATGCAATTGTAGAAATAAGAGCTGGGACAGGAGGTCTTGAAGCTACTCTATTTTGTTCTGATTTATTTAAAATGTATGAAAAGGTATGTTCAAAAAAAAAGTGGAAAATGGAAATAATAAATATTTCTAAAAGTGAAGCCGGGGGATACAAAGAAGTAATTTTCTTAGTTAATGGTTTAAATATTTATTCATACTTAAAATACGAGTCCGGAGTTCACCGAGTTCAAAGGGTGCCAGAAACAGAAACACAAGGAAGAGTCCACACTTCAGCAGCGACAGTAGCAGTTTTGCCCGAAGCAGAGGAAGTTGATATACAAATAAAAGACTCAGATTTAAGAATTGATGTATTTAGAGCTGGAGGTCCAGGCGGGCAATCGGTTAATACTACTGATAGTGCAGTAAGAATTACTCATAAACCAACAGGAGTAGTAGTTAGCCAACAAGATGAGAAATCACAACATAAAAATAAAGCAAAAGCACTTAAAATACTAAGAGCTAGAGTTTATGAAGCAGAAAAAAGAAAAAAAGATAGCGAAAGATCTGAGAACAGAAAAAATCAAATTGGAAGTGGAGATAGATCTGAAAGAATAAGAACTTATAATTTTCCTCAAGGACGAGTGACTGACCATAGAATTAATCTTACGCTACATAAATTAGAAGAGTTTTTAAGTGGAGAAATCCACGAGGAAATGAATGAAGGACTGAGATTAAAAGAGCAAGATTTAAAATTACAAGGATTAAATTAATGTTTACGTTTGAGCTGATTAAAAGTGGAGCTAAGTTATTAAAGAAAAATAATATTCCAACACATCTTTTAGACGCAGAGCTAATTTTGTCTAATCTTTTAAATCAAAGTAGAGAAAATCTTTTAATTTCTAATGAAAAAAAACTATCAAAAAAAATTATAAATCGATTTCACAAGCAGATTACAAGAAGGTCAAAAAAAGAACCACTAGCATACATAGTTAACAAAAGAGATTTTTGGAAAAGTAAATTTTATGTAAATTCTAACACCTTAATACCTAGACCAGAAACAGAACTACTTGTGGAAAAAATAATTAATTATTACAAAAATAGTAGACCTTTCATTTTAGATATTGGAACTGGATCAGGTTGTATTCTTATCTCAATTTTACAAGAAGTAAAAAAAGGAAAAGGTATAGGGTTAGATGTTTCAAAAAAAGCTATTCATATCGCAAAAAAAAATGCTACAGCGTTGAGTGTTATCAATAGAATAAAATTTATAAACAAACCAATTGATTTCAACCTAATGATGAAATTTGACTTAGTTGTTTCTAATCCCCCATATATCTTGTCCGGAGATATTAAAAATTTATCTGAAGACATCAAAAAATACGAGCCAATAGTTGCTTTAGATGGAGGAAAGGATGGGCTTGACGTATTAAGAAAAGTTATTTACAAAGCTAAGGATATCTTAAAAATTAAAGGTATGTTAGCTCTTGAAATTGGCCATAGACAGTATAAAAAAGTTTCACAAATTTTAAAAAAGTATAATTTTAGAGAAAAAATTTTAATTAAAGATTTTAAAAATAATATAAGATGCATAATATCTGTTTTAGAACGTTAAATTCCTAATATACATTTGAAGATAAAAATAAAATGAACAACTATAAAAAAAGAAGTTTTAGACCAAGACAACAAAAAAGTGGATTTAGAAGAAGAGGTAACGGATCTCCGCAATCGCAAAATGGTCATTTCCAAAATAATAATGGAAATAATAATTTTAACAGAAACGGATCTATGTCAAACCCTTTTAATGTAGAAAAAGCTATTCAAAAATTTCAACAATTAGCTAAGGACGCTCAAAGTAGTGGCGACCTTGTTTTAGTAGAAAATTATTTACAGCATGCCGACCATTATACTAGAAGACTGTCAGAATTAAATTCGAGAGTTAAACCTGCTGAAGTAGAAACAAGTAGCCCGATAGTTGAAAAACAAATCGAAAAAAGTGATAAGCAAACCGCTGTAATAACATCTCAAGAAAAAAATATTTAATTATTATTTCTTAATTCTGCTAATTTAAGATCTATTTTAATTCTCTCAATTTCAAAATCTTTTCTAGCCTCGTTATTTAATTTTTTTGAAGAAGGCAGTTTTAATCTCTGAGAATTTACTTTTTTTCCATTAACAATTACTTCATAATGAAGATGCGGTCCTGTTGACATACCAGTTGATCCGACGTAGCCTATAATTTGTCCTTGTTTAACTTTCCTGCCTTCTTTAATTCCCTTAGCAAAACTTTTCATATGAGCATAAATAGTTTCATAAGTAGTGTTGTGTTTTATTTTTACACAGTTGCCGCCTCCGCCACACCATCGAGCACGAGTAACTGTTCCAGAACCTGAAGCCATAATAGGTGTGCCACTCGGCGCTGCAAAATCTGTTCCTCTATGCATTTTATTATATCCTAATATAGGATGTTTTCTCATCCCAAATCTTGAAGATAGTCTAGCACCATTGATAGGAGTCTTCATTAAAGACTTAACTATACTTCTTCCGTTTAAATCATAATATCCATCTTCATTTTTGTGTTTAAAATTATAAAGATTTATTTCTCTATTATTTACATTCATTGATGCATAAATTATTTTTCCAGTGTCTCTCACAATGTTATTATCATCTACGAATCTTTCATAATAAATCTCAAATGAATCTTCTTTTCTAATATCTCTTTGAAAATCAATTTCAAAACCATATATTCTCGCAAATTCGACTATGATGTTGGGTTCAATTCCTGCATTTACCGCTGCACTATATAAATTGTTATTAATTTTATTATTTATTACAATCTCATTTTTATATAGCTGCAAAACATTTTCTTTAATTGTAAAGTCATTTTGATTTTTTCTAATTTCTATAGAGAGAGTGCTAGAAATTGGATATAATATATTTACCACACTATTAAATCCATCTTCTGCCTCTTTAACTACAAGTGATATTTTTCTTCCAGTATAAATATTATCAAGCTTCTTTTTTTTTAAATTATTAACAATAAATTTTATTTCACTTTTCTTTACATTAAATTTAGTTAAAATTCCTTCGATACTATCGTTATTTTGTATGGTATAATTAAATTCCTTATATGGATTTTTTAATGCATTAAAGAAATATTCTTCAAAACCGTTAAATTCATTCGATTCTAAGATTTTATTTAAATTATTTCTTTCTGCAATTTTTTTTGTATTTATTTGATGAGAAAAAAGAATATAAGTTATAAACACTAAAAATAAAAAAAATAAGTAAATTAAATAGTGATAATTTTTTTTTAAAATTGATATCTCGTTTCTAATTATATCATCTTTAAAGGTGTTAATTCTTTTCAATAAGAAATTGTAAAATACTTTAATAGGCATCATAGTTTTCTATAAAAATTGATCTATTTTTGCAACGATTTGGCTTAAAATGGCTCACTTTTATTAGCTTTTTTGGTCAATATATCCTTGACTTATCACACAATTGTAATAAAACCAGCCCTCACCTCAAAGTAAAGATTTTTATCATTGCTAGGGGTGTGCAGATTTTTTAATTAAAATCTTAGCTTTTTTAAATTGTGAATTTTTAAGAAGAGAAGTGTGGACGGCTAGGTTAGCAAAGAAATTGTCGTACACACTTTAACGAAAGTAACTTTAGTTATTACTAAAGTTATTAAAGCTAGTGTGCGCCGTTATTAAA
>MDTG01311795.1_pt1 | contig 12955 bp, 11 predicted proteins | sample 811421 | NCBI WGS metagenome assembly MDTG01 (sample SAMN05326645, study PRJNA326480) | marine metagenome | isolation source: seawater | place: Pacific Ocean: South East | collected 2011
CATGAAAATGCATTTCTAAAAATGTCAAATTTTATGAAAAAAGATATTTCTGTTGTGATGTCGGGTGAAGGAGCTGATGAATTATTTGCTGGTTATGGAAGAATATTTAGAAGTCCACATGATTTTTATATGTCAAAACATCCCTTATTAGGAAAATTTATAAATTATTCTACTGAAAAAGGTTCTAGAAAAAAATTTTCTAATCCAATGGAACACTTTTTGTCAAGATATTCTTGGTTTAGTAATGATGAAAAAAAAGAGTTTTTAAAACAGGATTTAACTGATTATAATTATGATGAATATTCATTAGAGTATATAGAGTCATTATTTAAAAAAATTTCACACTTGAATTATTATGAGGGAATGTATTATTTACTTGGAAAACTACATCTTACAAATTTACTAAATAGATTAGACCGCATGACGATGGCTGCCTCTGTTGAAGCTAGAGTGCCATTTCTTGATGTAAATCTTGTTGAATTTGCATCAAAATTACCAACACAATACAAGTTGAAATGGAGAAATAAAATATCAAAACTAAAATCTAAAATATTTAATAGTGAAATAATTAGTGAAAAATTTGATATACCAAAATATATCCTTAAACGGCTAGCAGAGGGCAAGCTTCCAAACTCCATAATTTATAGAAAAAAAATGGGTTTTCCTGTTCCTCTAAATAATTGGGCAAGTAAAAAATTTGGTGAATATGCTTATGAAGTCTTAACTAGTACAAATTCAAAATGTAAGGAAATTTTTGACATATCTATTGTAGAAAAATTTATAGAAAAAAGCACATATGATGCAAAAGAAGATTTAGATGGTAAAAAAATATGGATGTTAGTCAATATTGAATTATGGCTCCAGGATCAAAATTTTTGATTAATAATTGAATAGGTTTTGATTTATTTAATTAATTTGATATTTTTTACAGAATAGCTTTTGTGAAAAGGAATAGACTTTAGATTTAAAAAAGATTTTTTATTGATACTAATATAATGATCTGCACCCAAATATAAAGTTGGAGAAACTTTTGAAGTATCTAAAATTGATTTTTTAGATATCTTATTTTCAGTATGAATTAATTCTACCTTCCCTACAAAAAGAGTGTGTGTTCCAAATTTATTTACATGTTTTTTTCTACATTCAAATGATAAGTAGGCATTAGATAGAACAGGAACATTTGGAAGAAGACCTTTAGAAAATTTAATTTTAAATTCTTTTGTTTTATCGATAAGTCTACCTGAGCTACGTCCTAGAGATCTAATTAGGTTGACATATTTAAAATCTAGAAAATTTATACTAAAAAATTTAGATTTTTTTAAAATTTTATTTGTATATCTCTCTTTTCTTACAGAAACACCGTATAAAAATGGTTCATAAGACAAACCAGTGTTCCAAACACATGGCATAAAATTAACTTTTTTCCCATCACTAGCTCCAATAACAACAGGATGATGAGGATAATAGTGAAAATTTAATTTATTTTTTTTTGGATAACTTTGATCTTTATATAAAAATAAATTTAAAAAATTTTCAAGATTTTGAAGATTACCATCAAAATGATGTGCAATTATTCCGACTGATTCAGCTGATTTTACCGCCTTTATATCATGTTCAATATATATTAATTGTTGTGGTTCTAATTTATATTTTAATAAAAATTTTTTAAAATATTTTGGATTTGATTTATTTGGTTTATGTTTTAGAGAAAACGTTTCGTAAGATATATTTTTTAAAAATATCTTTTTTTCTGAATCATTGGCATTTGTAAGAACGATTTTCTTATTATTAAATTTATGGACTAAATTTTTAATCTTATAATTAACTTTTCCTTTTAAATTAACAAGACAACCGACGGCATCAATAGCTAAAATTTTTTTCATATTATTGGATAACTTTAATTAATTTAAACATATTTATCTTGAACATTTTGAATTATCTCATTTATTTCTTTTACTTCAATTTTCTTATTTAAATCATTTTCAAAACAATTCACGTGTATAATCTTGATTTCAACAGGTATCTTTTTTAATCTTAAAATTCTTGAAATAGCAAATCTATGATTACCTGAATTAATCTTAACTAAATTATGATTCCTATCAATCATAAATTCAATATTATTATTAATATTTCTTTTTAATCCAATTTTTTTAATATTTTCGTACAATTTTATTTTATCATTCAAAAATTGAATTATATCATTATGATTGTTGCAACCTTTTGACTTTTTGGGATCGTTTATATTTTTATGTAAGTAGGAATACATCTTACTTTTTTCAATTGAAATTTTATTAACAAATATTTCTTTGCAGGAACTATAAACTTGATGGTCTTCTTCATAATTTGCGATAAGTTTATTTTCTTTATCCCAATCAAAATCGACAATAAACTTAGAACTCTTATAAAATTTCATCGGTATTGAATTGAAATATTTTATCTTATTAGGATCTATCATGATGATATTTTTAATACTCAAATTCGGTAGGTAAAAATTACTAATGTTATTATTAATGAGAATTTTAAAATAATTATTAAAATTTCTAATTATGTAAACAACCAGCCTTTTAAAGTCATTCATAAGATTTCTATTTATATATATTACTTACTAAATTATAAACAAAGTATAAAAAAATGAAAATTTGTTATTTATCAAATTCAGCTATCGGATCATATTATGCTAGTTCAATACAAATAGTAAAAATGTGTGAAGCATTCGCAAAATTGGGAAATGAGGTTATATTAATTTCAAGAAAAGCCGCTAACAAAAATATTAAAAAAAAAAATATATTTGAGTATTATGACGTAAAATTTAAATTTACTATAAAAATTTTAGAAAATTTTAAAACTTTTCCTCTAGGAATAAAATATTATTTATTTTCGATTATATCAATTTGGGAAAGCTTAAAATATAAACCAGATATTTATATTACCAGAAATTTTTTTACATGTTTTTTACTTATATTATTCAAAAAAAAGATAATATTAGAACTTCATCATGATCTTAACATAGAGTCAAGAATAGTAAGATTCTTAGTAAAATATCTTAAATTTTTAAATTCAAGATGTATCAAAAAGATAGTTGCAATAACACACAGTGTTAAAGACTTATTTGTAAAAAATTATTTAGTTAATAAAGACAAAATTATAGTTTTACCAAGTGGATCATCAATACAAAAAAACTTTGTATTTAGAAACAATAAAAAAAATTTTAAAATTGGTTATTTTGGAACCTTATACAAATCAAGAGGGTCAAACTTAATTTATAAATTGGCTAAAATAGACAAGACAAATAAATATTATCTATATGGTGATTTAAATAAATTAAAAAACTATAAAAAATATAACTTGATCCAAAACTTATATTTAAATGATTGGGTGCCATATAAGGAGATCTCAAAAATTCTTTCAAAGATGGATATATTACTAATGCCTTATGTATCTCCGATAAAAGTTGCTGGAGATGTTGGAGATATAAGTAAGTTTACTTCGCCTTTAAAACTTTTTGATTATTTAAGTGCAGGTAAAGTTATAATTTGTTCAGATTTTGATGTTTTAAAAGAAGCTATCAAAGTAAATGATAACGCGATTTTTATTAAAAATTATACTAATGTTTTTTCATGGAAAAATGAAATACAAAAGTTAAAAAATCAACCCTATAAACAATTAATTATTTCAAAAAATAACTATAAATTAAGTAAGAGATATTCACTTACACATAGAGCTAGAAAAATAATAGATCAAATAAAATTATTGTAGTTATACTGAATTAATTAAATTGTAATATTTCTCTAAATTTTTTTGATAATCAAATCTATGTAAATTATTGATTGCAAATTTTAACATCTTATTACATTTTTTTTTGTTCTTTGAATAATAAATAATCTTTTTTGTTAAATCTTTGTAATTTCCCATTTTATATAACAATCCTCCTCTACCATTAATTAAAATTTCTTTTGGTCCTGTTGGACAATCACTTGAAATTATAAATTTTTTTAATACTAAAGACTCCAAAAGAACATTCGGAAGTCCTTCATATTTTGATGAAAGAATGAATATATCAGTTTGACTTATTAAATTGTATGGGTTTTCAACAAAATCCATAATTTTAATTTCTTTGTTTAATTTATTTTCCTCTATGTATTTTTTTAGATTTGATTTAAGAATTCCTTTTCCAATTATAACAGCTTCATAATCAATATATTTTTTTAAAGAATTTAAAGATTTTAATAGTGTGATTTGATCTTTTTGTTCTGTAAACCTTCCAATATTTAAAATTTTTATCTTATTTTGAGTATTAAATATTTTTTTTACTTTTCTTTTGGCTCTTTTTTTAATCTCTGATTGATTTAGAGGGTTGTAAATACAAACAGCATTTACACTAAATTCCCTCCTCAAATCTTTTTTAAATTGCTCGCTGTTGACCAAAATTTTATCTGCAGAATTTAAAAAAAATTTAAAAATCATGCGTTTAATTGGATTTTTTGACCAACCATATGGTGCAGAATTTGATCTAGAAATGATTTTAATCCTAAAAATTTTACAAATTATAATGCAATATATGTTAGCTTGAAATGAGAATACTATTAGATTTTTATCTTTATAAATTTCTTTAATAAGCAAAAAAATTGCTAAAAAATATTTAAACCTTCTTCCTAACAGATCCCAAAAATTAGATGATAGGGACACAAAATTAATAGATTTATCAAATTTTTTTTTATAATTTTTTGAAATGGTAATTAAAGTAACTTTTTTAAATTTTTTTATTAAAAAATTACTCACAATAAAAAGGTTTTTTTCAACACCTCCTCCTTCAATCGAAGGCATAAACATTAATATTCTTTTTTTATTTTTTTTGTTCACAAGAATTGAGATTTATATTTTGTATCTATAGAAATAATACACCATGATAAAGTGATATTATACCTAATCATAAAAAAAAAGCTTATTTTAAAAAAAAATTTTTTAATATTTCTTAGTAAAAATCTTTAAAGAAAAAATGATTTGATTTTGTTTATTTTGTCTCATATAAATATTTGTGTCTTTAGTAACAATTATAATCCCTTATAAAAATAACCTTAAATTTCTATTTGAAGCACTAGAGTCTATTTTTTTTCAAACACATAAAAAATTCAAAATTTTAATTATTTACGATGATGAGGATAAATCTGATTTATCATATATTAAAAAATTTATTTCAAAAAAAAAAATTAAAAATAAATTTTATATTAAAATAATTGTAAATAACAAAAATTTAGGAGCAGGTGAGTCCAGAAATATTGGAATCAAATTAAGCAAGTCGAGATATGTAGCTTTTCTAGATAGTGATGATGTTTGGCATAGAAATAAATTAAAACTTCAATTAAACTTTATGAAAAAACACCAAGTTCCAATCTCACATACATCTTATGATATCATCAATGAGTCAGGAAAAAAAATATCTTTTAGAAAATCAAAAAAAATATTGAAATTTAATGATATCCTAAATTCTTGTGACATTGGTTTATCGACAGTAATAGTAGAATTGAATTTTTTAAGAAATTATAGTTTAAGGTTTCCAAAAATTAATACTAAAGAAGATTATGTTCTATGGTTAAATGTTTTAAAAAAGATTTCTAGTATAAGAGGTTTAAATATAAATCTTACAAAGTATAGAAAAAGGAAAAACTCTTTGTCCTCAAATACAATAACAAAAATCATGAATGGTTATAAAGTTTATAGATATTATCTAAAGATGGGATACTTTGAGTCTATTTACAGATTATTAATATTATCTATCAATTATCTTAAAAAAAGTCATTTCTAATTTTTTTTTGAAAGATAAATTAATATTGATAAATTAAACCAAAATGGAATACCATAATTTGTTCCAAAAAAACTTCCAGATGGTAAAATTGGAAATATAAAGAATAAATGCAATAAAAGATGTGAAATTACATTTATTTCGTTATGGCGAATAATTGACTTTAAGGAAATGAAAATTGGATAAAAGAAAACAAAAATAAAATATATTAATCCAATAAGACCTACTTCAGAAATTATTTCTAAATAAATTTGATGAGGATGTGTAGATGATGGGTTAAATTTTTTATTTTCATATTTTTTTTTGCTACTCTCAAGAGCAAAGTTATTAATTCCTATACCGAAGATTGGGTAGTTTAAAAAAATTTTATACGCTGTTATATAATGAGCAGCATGTTTTGTAGAATAAAATTCTTCTTTAATATTATTGTCAAATGAATAGTAAAACCTTTTACCAACATATGTATTTTTAGTCATTTCAAAAAATGATATTGACAAGATAAAAATAAATGACGTGATGAGAAATAAATTTTTAATTTTAAATACTTTTAAGTAAAAGAAATGAACAAAAGTAAAAGTTAGTATAAGTAATGCTGATTTTATAAAGTTTGATCTTTCACCAATAAAAAAGCTAATTATAATTAAAAAAATCATGATAATAAAAAAATTATAATGATTAGTTTTTTTATAGATAAAAATTAATGTAAAAAGTATTAGAAAACTAAATATATAACCAATAATAAGTTCATCATTAGTAAAACTTGCTATTCGACCTTCATAATCAGAGCTGAATCCTAGAAGGTTAGATCCAAAAAAATATTCTTTTAAAACATCAACAATTATTATTAAGAAAATTATTATGTATGATTTATAAATTTTAGTAAAAATATTGTTTTTGTTATGTTCTTTTTCAAAAAAAATTATTAATCCAAATAACATTAATATAAATCTTAAAAATGATAAATATTTTAAAAATGAATTTTCAAAATTTAAGCTATCAAAAGGAAAAATAAAAAAAATAAAACTAAAAAAAATTATCAATATTTTTTTATCAAAAATTTTAAATTTTTTTAAATTTTTGTAATTTATGACTGCATATAAAGAGAATATTATAGAAAAACAGTTTAATAAAAAAGGACCTAAAATAATTAATATTGGAAAAGATAATAATAGAAATCTCAAAACTACATCAATTTTAGTATTGATTTTGGATATCATTATTTAAATTTAAATCTTATAGCAAAATATAATAAGAAACCAAAAATAAATATCAGTAGTGATAATAATTTTGAAAAATTACTGACTAAAAACCCAAAATAAATAATAGAAATATTAATTATAAAAAATAATGAAACTGTTTTAAAATGATTTTTTTTAAATTTAACAAAAATTTTATGATGTAGATGAGAATTATCGGCAGAAAAAATTGACTTTTTAATAATAGCTCTATTCGAACTTACAAATAAAAAATCATAAACAGGGTACCATAATGGCCAAATTAAATATGCAGGGTGAATATCAAAGCTATTGTAGAGTTCTATGGTAACAAAACTTATAAAAAAGCCAATAAAAAGACTTCCCGTATTACCACTAAAAAATTTTAATTTTGATTTATGTGGAAGCATATTCAAAATTAAATTAAAAATAATTGGAACAAGTAACAATTTAAGCAGATAGATTGTTTTTGTATCTTCAACTAAAAAAATATAGTAACCAAGACAGCTTGCAAAAAAGACTAATAATATACCATCAACTCCATCAATATAATTTGTAGCGTTTATCAATAATCCTGTAGCAAGAATTAAAAATGGTATTTGAAATTTTCCTAGATTTAGTAATCCAATATATTCGTAATATCCTAAATTGTTAATATTAATCCCGTTCAGGATTAAATAAGCTGATGGAATGATTATAAATATGACTTTATTAGATGGTTTCAAATTAATTCTATCGTCAATAAAACCAACCATACAAATAAAAAAACCAATCGAAATAATTAATTCAATATTATGATTAAATTCAAAAAAATTAACTATAATTATATAAAAAATGTAAATGATTAACCCACCAGTATTAAATACTTTTGAGGAATGAATTTTTCTTGTATTTGGTTTATCATAAAAATCTAATTTTCTAGAAATAAATACTGTAATCATAAGTATTATTAAATATAAAATTGTAAGATTTATAGGTAACATAATTTTATCAAAATTTTTAAAACGCTAGTGTATAATATCTAATTTATTAAAAGAAAAAACTAAAGAAAAAAGGAAACGCAAATAAATGCTCGACATTCTAATCTTTTTTTTAACTTTTTATATATTGTTAATATCTGTACTAGGATATGGCATTTTTTTTCAAAATGTATGTTATGGACCAATAAAAGATACAAAAGATGAAAAGATTATCTTTGTAGGTTTTTATGGATTATTTTTACTAACATTAATTTCTTTTATATCTAGCTTATTAGTAGCACATAACTTTATTCATAATATTTTATTACATATGGCTGGAGTTCTACTTTTTGTATTTTTAAAAGTAAAAAATAAAAAAGATTATTTAAAAATAATTTTTTTAATTTCATTATTTACTATTTCGGCATTACTAATATCAAAAACACATGATGATTTTTCTTATTATCATCTGCCTTTTACAAAATATTTAACAGAGAATAAAGTTATATTTGGTATGAGTAATCTTGGACATGGATATAACTTTGTATCATCTTTGTTTTTCTTAAATTCAACATTTTATTTACCTTTCATAAAATATTTTTCTTTTCATTTTAGTTTATTATTTTTTTTAATATTTTTTAATTTTTTTTTATTGAAAGAAATTTTATTAAAAAAAAATCCTGAAATAATTAAATTTTTATATATGTTTGCTTTTGCTTTCTTTAATTTGTCTTTTAATAGAATTGCTGAATTTGGCACCGACAAGGTTGGTCAACTTTTGATAGTAGTTTTGATTATAAAACTTTTCCAGAATATTTGTTTTGATAAAGATAGTTATAGGATAAAAAACACACTATTTTTAATACCTTTGCTAGGGCTCTGCATAAGTTTAAAAACTTATTTTTTGTCATATATATTACTTGGATTAACAATTTTATTTTTTAACAAAGAAATTATTAAAAATTTAAAGAATATATTTTATTCAAAGACTTTCGTAATTTTTTTGATATTTTTATCTTTTTATTTCTCGCATCATTTTATATCAACAGGATGTTTAATATCTCCTGTGAGTTTTACATGTTTTGGTGATAATTTAGATTGGGCAAAAAATAATAATTATTTTAAAGAATTATCTTTTTTTTTAGAACAGTGGGCCAAAGCAGGTGCGGGGCCAAATTTTAGAGTTGAAAATCCATCAGAATATATTCAAAAATTGAATTGGGTTCCTCATTGGATAGAAGAATATTTTATAAGAAAGGGTTTAGACCAACTTGGTATATTAATTTCAGTTTTTTTAGTTGTATTTTTAATTTTTAAAAAATTAAATTTAAAATTTAAATTCTTAGTTTTAAATAAAAAAATTTTGTTTTTTTATTCAATTATTTTAATTATTTTTTTGATCTGGTTTTTTAAACATCCGTCATTGAGATATGGAGGTTATTCTTTATTTTTTTTAGTGATATCTATACCAATTGCATTAATGATTAGTAAGTTTGAAAACAAAAACTTATTTAAAAATAGATTTAAGTATTTGGTAATATTAATAATAATAATTTTTAATTTTAAAAATATAAATAGAATTAATAGTGAATTTAAACGAGAAGATCTTTACAAGTATGATGATTTTCCTTTTTACACTATCTTAGATACTAAATTTATTTCTGAAAAACCTGTATCAGGATTAACAATCTATAAAACAAATGGCCACTGTTGGGGCACACCATCTCCTTGTACAGGAAGCTTAAAAAGCAAAATTAAAATACAGAAAAAAAATGGATATTATTTTCTTTATAAATAATTATAACTTTTTATTGAGATGTTTTATTCAAAATTAGTTGTATTTGTTTTAAATTTTCTAGACCATTTCCAACAAAAAAAAATTATTAAATTTTTTAAACAACATTTAAAAAAAGAGATAATTCTTTATGATGTAGGGTCTCATTATGGAGAAACAGTTAAATTATTTTTAAATAATTTTAAAATTAAAGAGTTGCATTGTTTCGAAGCAAGTTCTTTAAACTTTGAAATTCTTATCAAAAATATAAAGAGATTAAATATTAAAATAAATCATGAATTAAATAATTTTGGTCTTGGATCGATAAATGAAGATACTTTTATAAATCAAACAAAAGAGAGTTCATCATCCACTATAAATAATTTGAATTTCAATTCAAATTACCTACAAAAAAAATTAAAAGTATTAAATGTAAAAAACATTGACAAATTTTATCAAAAATTACCTGTTAAAATAGTTACCCTTGATAATTATATTCTTGAAAAAAAACAAAAAAATATTGATATTTTGAAAATTGATACCGAGGGCTATGAATTTAATGTAATTAAAGGATTACAAGCCAACCACAAGATTATTAAGTTTATTTATTTTGAGCACCATTATGATGATATGATAAAAAAAAATTATACATTTAAAGATATAAATTTAATTCTAAAAAAATTTGGATTTCAAAAAGTTTTTAAATCAAAAATGATCTTTAGAAAATCTTTCGAATATATTTACAAAAATTCTAATTTTTGAAAAAAATATTTTATATTGATAATAATTGATTATTTAATTTTTCAAAAATTAATTGCCTGTAAGGTCTTTATTCTCTTTATTTTTAGATGTAATTATTTAATTAAATTTATTATACAAATTTAATATATAGTTTATTAATTATTCATCAAAAATTATTTAGATATTTAAAAAATGCAAGATTTGACTTTAGTAATTCCAGCAAAATATGAGGGAGAGTCATTACCAATATTTTTAAATGAGTTATCTAATTTTCAATGTGAAAAATTAGTTGTATTGGAGGAAGGTGATAAGGATACAATTAATTCAATAAAAAATTTCAAAAATATTAAAATATTATATCAATCAAAGAAGGGTTATGGTGCAGCTTTGATAGAGGGAATTAAAAATTGTTCTACTAACTATTTTTGTATTATCAACGCCGACGGATCAATGAATCCATCCTATTTAGAAGAAATGTCAAATATTACTAAAAAAGATAATTTAGATTTTTTATTTGCTAGTAGATATGGAAACCCGAAAGCAGGTAGTGATGATGATGATTTTATTACTTCAATTGGGAATTATTTTTTTACTAAAATTGGAAATATTTTTTTTTCATTAAAGATAACAGATATTTTGTATACTTATGTGATGGGAAGAACTATCTCTTTTAATAATTTAGAACTTAATTCAAATGATTTTACAATATGTGTTGAATTTCCAATAAAGGCAAAAAGAAATGGTTATAATTTAGGAATAACACCATCTTATGAAAGAAGTCGAATTGGAGGGAAAAAAAAAGTAAATGCATTTAAAGATGGTTTACTAATTTTGTTTAAAATGATTAGTATGTTTTTTAAAAAATGAAAAAAAAAACTGCTTTAATTTTTGGAATTACTGGACAAGATGGATCTTATCTTGCTGAATTACTTCTAAAAAAAAATTATATTGTTAATGGTGTTAAAAGGAGATCTTCAAGCATAAACACATCGAGAGTCGATCATATTTATCAAGACCCTCATGAAAAAAATTATAGATTTAGACTTCACTATGGAGATATTACAGACTCCACTTCTGTTTCTAGTTTAATAAAAAAAACACAGCCAGATGAAATTTATAATCTGGCAGCACAATCACATGTAGCAGTATCATTTGAGGTTCCAGAATATACAGCTAATGCTGATGCCTTAGGAGCCTTAAGAATATTAGAAGCAATCAAGTTTCACAAACTAACTAACAAAACAAAATTTTATCAAGCTGGTACATCTGAATTATTTGGCAATGTTCAAACTATACCACAAAATGAAAAAACCCCTTTTTATCCATTGAGTCCATACGGGGTAGCAAAATTATACGCTCATTGGATAACTATTAATTACAGAGAGGCTTATAAAATTTTTGCGTGTAATGGTATTTTATTTAACCACGAAAGTCCAAGAAGAGGAGAAACATTCGTTACAAAAAAAATTGTCTCTGCCTTATGTAAAATTAGAGAAGGAAAACAAAAAAAACTTTTTCTAGGAAACTTAAGTGCAAAAAGGGACTGGGGTCATGCTAGAGATTATTGTCTTGCAATGTGGAAAATTTTACAACAAAAAAAACCTGATGATTATGTAATTGCTACCGGCAAACAATACTCAATTAAAGAATTTGTCAATTTGACTTCTAAAAAATTAGGAATGAAAATAACCTGGAAAGGGAAAGGTATTAAAGAAAAGGGTTATGATAAAAATGGAAACGTCATTATTCAAAGTGATAAAAATTACTACAGACCACTGGATGTTAATACTCTTTTAGGAGATGCGAGAAAATCAAGAAAAAAACTAAAATGGAAACCAAAAGAAAATATTCATTCGTTAATTGATGACATGATAAAAAATGAGTTAGAATTGTTAAACTTCTAATGAATTTTAAAAAAAAAAAAATATTTTTAGCTGGTCATAAAGGAATGGTTGGCTCATCAATATTAAGGTATCTTAAAAAAAATAATTATAAAAACATAATTACTATAAATAAAAACAACCTCGATTTGCTAAATCAAAGAGATACAGAAGTTTTTATTAAAAAAATTAAACCAAATTTTGTAATTAATGCTGCTGCTAGAGTTGGTGGTATATTAGCAAATTATAAATTTAAAGCAGATTTTATTTATGAAAACTTAATGATACAGACAAATGTTATCCACTCATCATACAAAGCTGGTGTTAAAAAACTAATTTTTTTAGGCTCAAGTTGTATTTACCCTAAATTTTGCAAACAGCCAATTAAGGAGGAACATCTTTTATCTGGAAAATTAGAGGAAACTAATGATGCTTACGCAATTGCAAAAATAGCAGGGATTAAAATGTGTGAAGCCTACAACAAACAATATAATCTTAATTATATTTGTTTAATGCCAACTAATCTATACGGACTTAATGATAATTATAATCTTAAAACATCACATTTTTTTCCAGCTATAATTTCA
>MDTG01349091.1_pt1 | contig 12955 bp, 14 predicted proteins | sample 811421 | NCBI WGS metagenome assembly MDTG01 (sample SAMN05326645, study PRJNA326480) | marine metagenome | isolation source: seawater | place: Pacific Ocean: South East | collected 2011
ATTTTTTTTATATATTTTTATTTTCTTTTTTGACAATTTACATAGTTTACTTTTTTTTTTGTTCATATGGATATTTAATCCTGCCAATCAAAGAACTAGTTTTATTAAATCCGATTCGAGCTGTTTATATATACAATGTTTTTTTAATCTTAACCCTAGCTATTATTTCAACAAATAAAAAAGTAAAGCATCATATTTCTATCTTAATATTATTTTGTTTATTTTTTATAAATAGATATGAATTAGATAATATTAAATTATATTTATTTATTTCTTTAATTGGATTTTTAATTATAATTTTTAAAAATAAAATTAATAGTCTGTTAATTTTGATAATTTTAATTTTATTTCAAATATCAATCATTACAAATAATAAAATTTTAAAATTTGAAAATAATTACAATGAAAATAAATTCATAAAAATCAAAAATTTAGATATAAATAAATTTAAAAAACTTAATTTTATAAAGAAATGTGATGATTTCAATTTGGTTTATTTAGATAAAAAAGATAATAAGATTTCTCTTAATAACAAAGTCAATTGGTACTTAAATAAATCAAAATTTTATGCTGATATTAGTCATTTGTACACTAGTAAAGAATACTCTTATTTCTTTGAACATTTTACGAGAGAAAAAATAATTGATCAATTAAAAAAGAAAAATCTAAAAAACTTAGATTACTACTTAAGTTATTATAATTTAGTGGTAATAACAAATGATCTTAATCTATTTTCTAATTACGATGGTTTTTTAAAAAAACTTGATGACTTCAACATAATTCTTGGATCAAAAAATTTAAGATGTTTTGAAAAAATCTAGTTCATTTTACATATTTATGCCAAAGCTTTGTTTTTTTCTCAATTTTTTTTGGTGTCCACAAGGGAGCATTTTTCCAATATTCAATATTTTTTAATATTATTTTAATACCTTTTTTAAAAGTCACTTTTGGTTTCCATTTTAAATCTTTTTTAATTTTTTTTGTGTCTGCAAATGTTATTTTGGGCTCACCTGGTCTTTTAGGAATTTTAATATTTTTTTTATATTCTAAAATTTTTACTAATTCTTTAATAGATTTCGGATTATCACTACCAATATTCCATATTTTTCCTTTATGCTTTGTTGTACATGCTTTATAAAAAGCTAAAGCAACATCGCTAGCGTATAAAAAGTCTCTTTTTTGTTTTCCATTGCCTACTATTGTCAAAGGTTTTTTTGCTATAATTTGTTTTAAAAAAACACCCATTACCGCACCATATGCACCTGAAGTTCTGGACCTAGTGCCATAGGCATTAAATATTCTTATTGAATTTACAGGAATATTATAGAGATTTCCCCAGTGCATGCACACAACCTCTCCTAAATATTTTGATAACGCGTATGGATATTTTGGGTCAATCTTTGCTGTTTCCTTAGTTGGTGTTCTTGCAATTCCATAACAACTAGAAGATGCAGCGTAAACAAATTTTTTTATTTTTTTACCTCTTATTAATTCTAATAAGTTTACAGTACCAATCACATTATTCATAAGATATTTTTTAGGTTGCTCTATGGATGGAACAATATCTCCTATTCCAGCTAAATGAATAACATAATCAAAATCATTTAAAAAATTTTTAAGTTTTTTAATTTTAAGTATATCAATTTTTAAAAAACTAAAATTCTTATTTTTAATTAAATGATTTAAATTTGATAACCTTCCACCTGTTAAATTATCAATTCCAATTACTTTACATCTTTTTTTTATAAGTAATTCACATACATGGCTCCCGATAAAGCCAGCAGCACCAGTAACTAAAAAACTTTTCATTCCACGCTTTAAATTGGTTATTTAATGTTATATGACTATAAAATAAATTTATTATGTCAAATAAAAAAATTTTAAAAATTATAAAAAAAACTTCTACAGTTTCAATGGGTATACATTCTTCATATATTTACCATAACAATCCTAAACAGCTTTTATTTTCATTAAGTAGATACAAATTTGTATCGAAAATGTTTGAAAATTTTAATGATGTTGCAGAAATAGGTGCTGGAGATGGTTTTCAATCTGAAATAGTAAGGTCATGTGTAAAAAATATTATTCTGTTTGATATTGAGACTAGTTGTAAAAATGACTATGAAATTAAAAATAAAAACCCAGCTCCATTTATAATTCATGATTTCACAAAAAAGAAATATAATAAAAAATTTGATGGAATTTACTCTATTGATGTCCTAGAGCATGTACCAAAAAATAAAGAAAAATTATTTATAAAAAATATTAAAAATTCTTTAAAGAAAAATGGTAGTTTAATTATTGGAACTCCTTCTCTTGAGAGCCAAAAATATGCCTCTCCTATAAGTAAATTGGGTCATGTTAATTGTAAAAAAAAAGCAGATTTAAAAATATTTTTAAAAAATCATTTTAATAATGTTTATGTATTTTCGATGAATGATGAGGTTGTTCATACCGGTTTTGATAGTATGAGTAATTTCAATTGGGCTATTTGTAATTGACTAGAGAAAACTTGAATGTTTTGGTAGTTTACCTGGATTTTCAGGCAATTCAAAATGACCTTTTCTGTATCCATCCAAATACTCATTAACTTTATGTTGTAAACATAAATTTCCACACATCTTCTGTGCGTTAAAATACGAGGAAGAAAGATAAGACATTACTTTCCAATATCTTTCGCTTTGCCAAATATCTTTAAATCTATTTTCAGAAATATTGCCAATATGAAATTTTTTAAATTTTTCATTAAAAAGTTGACCACAGGGTGCTATCAAACCAGTTCCTGACATTTGTAATAAAAAAGGAGCTCCGTAACATCTTTGATAAGTTCTTACCCCCTTTGACTCAATTTTTGACCATTTTATTCTTACTTCATATTCATCATCAGAAAGTGACTCTGCTTCCTTTAATAGCTCATAATGCTTTTTATAGTCTTCATAATTTACTCCTAATGAACCTTTCTCATCATCTGAACATTGTTTAATTATAAGATAATCAGGTCGCAATTTTTTTCCTAATTTTGCTAAAGGAATTAATTGGTCATAATAATCAGGCATGAAAACCATTTGCATCCCTATGGTAACACTTAATTTCTTATTTTTTTTTATCTCCACAGCAGTTTTTATATTCTCAACTACTCTATCAAACCATTTTTCTTTACATCCCATTATTTCAGCATATCTTTTTGGTTCACCTGCAGAAATATTAAACCTTAAATAAGTAAGATGTGGTAAAATTTTCTCTAATTTTGATTTATTTAATACAAAACCATTTGTTGCAGTTGCCATTGATAATCCAATCTCACTTCCTTTTTCTATGAAATCAGCAAAATATGGACTTACTGAGCTTTCACCATCTGAAACAAGACTAATGCCCTTCACATCTATTTCTTTTGCATCTTCTAAAAAATTAAACAGATTTTCTTTTGTTAAAACAGACCTATCGTTTTCTTGAGTCATAGCATAACAAAAATGACACGCATAATTACAACTTCTTGTGAGAGCTATATCTATGGTTACAGGGGCAATTTTTTCACCTTTTTCCCATTTTTTAATTCTATTTGAGTACCATTGAATTTTAGTACCATCCAAAATAATATCTTGAGCTAGTTCCTCATTTAAATGCTTTGTAACAGAGTCAAAATTATACATAATTAAACTATAATGTTAATCTTCTTCCTTTGTTCTTGTCTATCATAGGAGACATATAAATCAATAAATGATTACTTACATTTTCTTTTAAAAAAATCTCTAAACTCATAAGAAACTCCTCTTTTTCATGTATAGAAACTTCATTTGTAAAATTAAGATAAATTTCTTCGTCATTAATAAAATCAGTAAGTACAACATTTATGTGATTAAATTTTGAATTTATAAATGAATTAATACTTTTTTCTATTATTTCTTTTTTTTCATTTTTTGAAATTTTTTTCCATTTATTATCTTTGGTTATAGATTGAAAGTTAACCTTTTTTTTAAAATCTAATTTAAATATTTCAGTCACGAAAGTTCTTAAGAATTCTTTCAATTTTTTGAAAATTTCATTATCATTTTCTGCAAAAAAAATTCCTTGATAATTAATTTTATCAAAATTTCTCAATGAATTCTCTAGCCTGATAATACCATGTTCATAGAGTTCTTGTATCTTTAATGATAAGCAAATTTCCTCTAAATTTAATAAAATTTTTTTGTCATATCGGTCTAAATGATCGGTATTTAAAAATTTAAAATAAGTCAATTTTTCATCATTAACTTTATACTCTATCTCAAATTCTAATATTTTAATTTTAGCCATTTTTTAATTGAATTTTAAAATCTTTATCATCAAAAATTAAATTACTAAATTTTCTTAAAATTACATCTTTATCTATATTCTTAAAACTTTTTTCATCAAACTCTATATCTAAATCATCTATGTTATATTCTACAGATAGCTGAAGTAAATCGGATAAACTCTCATTAATATTATCATTAGGAACCCATGCCTCAAGAAATTCGTATTTTGTATCAAATCCTCTACTTTTTGACTTAAGAATTATTTCAAAATTTTTTATTATTTCAGAATAATTCAAAATTATTTTTTTCTTATTTGCCTTCATTAAGTATTTTTTCTAAAATTTTATCGTTAGTTGTGTAATACTTTTTTTCTAAATGATGAGTTGTTGGTATAAAACTTTTTGGCCAGCAAATTTTTATTGGCTTATTTTTTAGTTTTATTTTACTAGTTACCATTGAAATAATATTGTCTGCTACACTTGCATTGGGGAAACCATCTTCAACTACGCACAGCGATTTTGTTTTATTTAGAGAATTTAATATTGTTTTTTCGTCTAATGGATTTAAGCTACGTAGATCCAAAACTTCACATTTTATATTATTTTTTTTTTCAATATTTTTTGCAACTTCTAGACAATTTTTAACAGTCGATCCAAAACCTACCAATGTTATATCTTTACCTTTTTTTCTAATAAATGATTTAGTTGGATTTATAAAATATGGTTCTTCTGGAACATTTTCCTCCATAGAATGTAAAGATCTGCTCTCAAAAAAAATTGTTGGGAAGTTTGAGAAAATCGAAGATAACATTAAACCTTTTGCTTCAAACGGAGAGCTTGGAAAAACTACCGAAAGACCTGGTAAATTTGAAAACCATGAATGTAATGATTTACTATGCTGTGGTCCTTGCCCCCACCCTTTTCCTACTATTGTTCTTATTGTTAGAGGGAGTTGGCTTTTTCCACCGGATTTATAAGACCATAAGGAAATCCAATTCACAATTTGATCTAAAGAATATATCATAAAATCAAACCTTTGATGAATTAATAAAGGACGCTTACCATCTAAAGCCATTCCTGTTGCCATCGCTGTTAATGCAGACTCGGCTGCTGGTGTATCAAAAACTCTTTCTTTACCATATTTTTTCTCTAAACCTGCTGTTGTTCCGTATATATTTGACGATGTACTAACGCCCAAGCCAAAAGTGATCACTGTTTTATCTATAGCCATTGATTGATCAATAGCTTCTTTAATTGCACCTGAAAATGATAATTTTCTCATAATTTTATCTTTAATAAGGTTCTAATTTTGTTTCCTTTTGGTTACTAAGAAACAAAGAATTATTTTTTGAAAATTTTTTTATATGATTTGAATACTTCTCAACAAAATTATACTTTAAACTATCCTCAAAATTTAAGATTTTAGCTGTTCTAGAAAATTTTATTGCAGAATTCACTTTTGATTTATTTTTTTTTATAATTTCATTAATTTTTTTTGAGGAAAATTTTAATGATAGTTCTTTAATTAATTTTAAGTATGGATCATTTTTTTTTCTAAGATTTATTAAATTATCTCTATAATTAAATTCAATATCATCATCTTCTGGACCTACATGAGAGCAAATACGCATAGTGTCAACTTCAAAAAATAGTGGTTTTCTATTTTTTTGAACATAATCATATGCCCCATCAACTTTCTTTTTAAGGTTTAATAACCTTTCATCATTTGAGCTAACATATTTTATTTTAAAAGTTTGCACTAATTTTCTAAAATTATTTAAAATAGTTCTTTTTTTATAATGTGTATGAACTGAAAATTTATTATTTTCACAAATAAATAAAATTGGCAGTTTCATAACTGAAGCAATATTTAAAGTTTCATAGACAATACCCTCTTCCATACCACCATCTCCAATTACTGCTATAGTTATATTTTTTGAATTATTATTTTTTTGAGAAAAACCAGTTCCAAGTGATATCCCGAACATACCTGAAAGTATTGTTCCACTAAAAAAATTATCTTTTACACTAGACAATTCTTGAGATCCAGCTAAACCACTATTGGATCCTGTTTTTTTTCCATAGAATTCAGATACAATATCTTTAATATTTCCACCTTTTGCTACAAAGTATCCATGGGATCTATGATGTGAAAGTAAATAATCTTTTTTTTGTATTTTCTCAGCCAGACAACTTGGTAGAGCTTCTTGTCCTAAACTAAAATGAATAGGACATCTCATTAAATCTTCCGGATGATATATTTCAATTAATTTAGATTGCAATTCTCTTATAAGAGAAAATGATTTAAAAATTTGAAGCAATTTAGAGTTATTCATGTAAATTAAATACCAAAAAGTCTATATACTATTATCTTCGCAATTCCAAAAAAAACATTTGAGAATTTCAATGCATCAGATTTGCCAGTCTTTTTATGAGAATTCAAATAATATCCAACTGTTTTAAAATTTTTTGTAAATTTTAACGACCTTACAAGCATTTCAGATACAAATGTCATACTAAAATTATTTATTTTCCTTACAGATTTTTGAATTATTTTTCTCTTATATAGAGAACAACCATCGTAATATTTCATATTTTTGAAAAAAATAATATTTAAAAATAATGTATACGATGCTGAAATTATTCTTCGAACTAATGATCTAGCTTCAGGATTTTTTACATATGGGATTACTATATCATATTTTTCATATTCTTTGAAAAGTGGCTTTAAACCATAATAAGGATGTTCATTATCTCCCATTACCCACATCACATATTTTTTTGTAGAAACCAACAATCCAGATTTTATTGCCTCTCCCATTCCACGATTTCTTGGATGATTAAAAAATTTAACATTTTTATCTTTTTTTTTAATATTCAATGCAATTTTTTTTGAACTATCTATAGAACCATCGTTAACTAAAATAATTTCATATTTTCTAATTTTGCACTTTTTAACTAATTTTTTAATAGTTTTATAAACTTGATATAAATTTTTTTCCTCGTTATAAAAAGGAACTACAAATGAGACCGACATGAGGCTATAAATAATAAAACTTTATATAATGCAAGAAAAAATACTTCTTATAGGTGGAACTAAAGGTATAGGTAGAGACCTGGCATTAAATTTACTAAAAAATAAATATAAAATTTACACAATCAGTAGAAATAAAATTAAAAAATCTGATGAATTAAATAGTTATAAAGACTTAGTCCACTTAAAGTATGATTTATCAAAAAATAAAAATGTAAAAAACTTAATAAGTTATTTAAAAAAAAAAAAAATTACATTTTCTAAAGTAGTTCATTTGGTTGGAGGATCTTCAGGAAAATATAATATTAATAGTAATTACGATGACTATAAAAAAGTTTGGGATTTAAATTTTGGTTATGTTATAGACATAAATAATTTCTTAATTAAAAATATGATTAAAAAAAAGGGTGGTAAGATTATTCATTTGACGGCAAGCGCTGTAAGTAGTTTATCTGCACCAATTGCATATATTTGTGCTAAAAGTGCATTAAATACTTATATTAGAAAAATGGGACAAGAGTACATAAAATTTGGAATAATATTTTCTGCTATTTCCCTTGGGCCAGTGGAAATTAAAGGAAGATACATGGCCAATGAAATGAAAAATAACTCCACAATTTGGAAAAAATTTAAAGACTATCACCTGCCAGGAAAAAGATTAACTAAGACTAGGGAAGTAATTAATGTAATTAACTTTTTAATTTCTGACTTAGCATCATACAACTCGGGAGCAATTTGGAATGTCGATGGCTCCTATAGATAAATTAAATAATTTATTTAAAAATGGTTGGGTAATTCTAGATAGTGAAAATTTAGACTATTCGAATAAATTAAAAATTAATATCTTTAAAAAAGTACAGAAAATATTTGGTATTAAAAATAATAATCCAGACTACGTACTTAATAATTTTCATAAAGTGGTTAAAAATCTAGGAGAAGTGGAATTAAATGAAAAAAAGGTAAAACTAATTAGATCAATATCCAAGAGTGAGATGCTTGTTGAACTTATTTTTAAGTCAATAGAAAGCAGTTTAACTAATTTGCTAGGTAGAGATTTATTGGTCCAAAAGACAATTAATATAGTAATACAACCACCTAATGATAACAATCCAACTTTTCCTCACAGGGATGCACCACCTAATTCGTTTTATGAAATAGTACTTTGGATACCATTAGTAGATTGTGACGCAACAAAGTCTATGTATCTTATAAACTTAAAAGATACAAAGGACTCTTTATCTAAACTAAATGAAAAAAACGCGAAATGGGGTAAATTTATTAATAATTTTAAACAGAAAAAAAAGTTTCCAAAAATAAAATTTGGTCAAATCTTAGTATTCTTACCATACGTATTCCATGGCTCTGAAAAAAATAAAACAAATGAGACTAGATTTTCATTAAATATAAGATTTAAAAATTTATTTACACCCTCCGGTAAAAAATTTCCTTTACATTTTTTTAGAATATTTAAAATTAGTAAATTTACAGATATGGCAATAGAGAGTTCAAAGAGAGAAATATAAATGAAAAAATTTTATTCATGTGTGGATACTATGATACCAAGCCCGCTTGAAGAACAACATCTTATAATTCATAAAAAAGCTAAAGAAGCTGGAGGTGGAATAACTGCATATGGTTCTGAAGAATTTAGAACAGTCAAAACCCAGCTATGGATTAAAGAAAAATTAAAAAATACCCCAGGCATTGATGGGGTAATATTCTTTACCTGTTATCAATTTATGTATAATGATAAGTTTAACTATAAACTTTTTAAAGACATTACAAATAAACTACAACTAGAGTTGCATTTTGCTAGAGAAAATCTTTCTTTTATTAAGGAAAAATTAAACAAAAATTCTTTAAATTCACTAAAGTATATTATTGCCTATAGTCAAATAATAAATAGGGAAAATCTTGAGAAATTAATTTGAAATTTCTATACACAAACTTTCCAAAACAGTATGGCAAATTTCTTTTTTTTAAGAATTCTACATTAGTTTATCCTAAAAAATTTTTACTCAAATTTATAAGAAAAATTTATTTTGGAAGTAAAGATCAAGACAAATGGGTAATTGAAGAGATTTATAAAAAAAAAAAATTTAATGGTTATTTTATTGATCTAGCTGCTACAGATGGAATTAATGAAAATAATACCTACGTACTCGAAAAAAAATATATGTGGAAGGGAATAACGATTGAAGCTAATAATTTCTACTTTAAAAAACTAAAAAAAAATAGATCTTGTATTTGTTTAAATTGTGTAATTGGAGAAGAAAAAGAAAGTATTAAATTTATTGAAAATGGTCCTACTGGTGGAGTAATTGGTAATAATTTTGATAATAACTTTAAAAAAAGATCTGATTTTTTAAATAAAAATAAATTTAAAATTAAAAAAAAGAAAAGCTATACTTTGTTTGAAATTTTGAAAAAAAATAAATCCCCTAAGATTATAAATTATCTAAGTTTAGATGTAGAGGGCGGTGAAACAATTGTGCTTAAAAATTTTCCATTTAATAAGTACATATTCGAAACTATGACGATAGAAAGACCATCAAAAGAACTAAATAAAATTCTATTTAAAAATGGATATATTTTTGTAAAAAATTTCAAAGCTGATACTTTTTATGTTCATAGATCTTTGTTAACAAAAAAAAATATTAATATCAAATTTGAAAATTTTAAACAATTGCCCAAAAAAAAATGGTAATGAACTTAAAGTTAATTTCTTTTTGTGGTACTGTTTTTGTACCAATCAAACGTAATTTTTAGTCCTTGATCGAATGAATACTTTGTCTTCCACCCTTTTGATAATAATTTACTTGAAGAAAGTACTCTAAATCTTGTTCCATTCAAAGTCTTATTTTTAAATACAATTTCTCCTTTAAATTTTGACAATTTTTTAATTTTGTTAATTACAGAAATTATTTTTACTCCTTTTCCACAACCAACATTTAAAAATCCAAATTTGGATATTGATTGTTTAAATTTTTTTTTATGTAAATTTTTAATGGTAAATAAAATAGCTAAGGCTAAATCTTCGACGTATAAAAAATCCCTTATAGAATTGCCGTCACCAAAAACCTCCACTTTTTCACTTTTGAATTTTTTTGCTTCATAAAATTTCCTTATTAAAGCTGGTATTACATGTGAGTTTTCTAAATTAAAATTATCATTTTTTCCAAAAAGATTAGTAGGCATTAAGCTATAATATTCTCTATTAAATTGTTTTCTATAATAATTGCATAACTTAAGTGATGAAATTTTTGCGAGCGCGTAGGGCTCATTTGTCTTTTCCAATTCACCTGTCAATAAATCACTCTCTTTTAATTTTCTATTGATATTTTTTGGATATATGCATGCACTACCTAAATTAATGAAATTTTTAACATTATATTTGTGAGAGCTGCCTAATGTATTAATTATCATTAACATATTTTGAGTAAAAAATTCAATTGAATATGTTGAGTTTGCTTTAATTCCTCCAACTAAACCAGCACAAAAAATTACTAGTTCTATTTTATTTTTCTTAAAAAATTTATCCACTTTTTTTCTATCTAATAAATTTAATTCAGACTTGGATTTTACAATTATATTTTTGAAGTTATTTCTTTTTAACAATGTATAAATTGATGATCCGACTAATCCTTTATGACCTGCTATAAAAATTTTAGTATTTTTATTTATCATATCTTAAATTATTTAATTCTCATTGGTAAAACTGATTTGAAAAAATCTTTATACTTTACAAAATAAAAATTAATTAACCAACTATAATCACCATGCAATAATTTTTCCCGATTATATTCTTTCCAAAAATTTATATACCAAGTATCAATCATATAAGTTTTAACTCTTGGAAAAATTTTTTTTACATTGATCTGGCCCTGAGAAAAACTGCTCACAATTATTTTTACTTTTAGCAAGTTTATTAAATACTCAATATTATAATTAAGGCACAATAAATCGTCAGAAAAATATACATTTAGTTTATCAGAAAAACATTCTTTAGCTTTATTTAAAATTATGTGTTTGTGTGAGCTAATATCACTATGTATTTTCATTTTAATTATTAAATTTTTAATTTTTAATTGACGAATTTTTAATTTTAAATTTTTCTTTAATAAATTAAACATACCGTCAAAAAAATCAGAAATAATTTTTGCTTCATTTGGATTGTTGAGTGAATTTTTGTCAAAATAATCAATCATAATTACTATTGAATTTCCTTTAATATCTTTTTTTATTTTTATATTTTTTCTTGAATTAAAGATAATTTTTTGAACAGATTGTTTAGTTATTTTGTTAATTTTTTTATTTGGATTGTAGTATAAAAAATTTTTGTAAAAAATTGAACTATAATTAATTTTATTTAAATAAAAAAAATTTTTAAATAATTTATATTTGACTTTTTTAGTAATATTTTTAAAAGTACTATAACTTTCAATAGTTTCTCTCACATCTCCACATCCATGCTCAAATTTAAAATATTTAACACTATTCCTTAAAATATTGATAAGAATATATTTTAATTGTGACCACCCATAATAAACCTCGGTTATATCTTCAAGATTAATTTTTTTGTTTTTTAAAAATTTCCTTAGTTTTAATTCTTCTTTTTTAATATTATCTAAAAAAAACTTATTTTTATTAAATAAAAAAAAGCTACTATATCCCGAAATTAATTTTCCGAAATTATATTGAAATAAATTATTTTTGTTAATTTCTTTTATATAAGGTAGTATACATAAATTGAATTGCTCATTTTCCTTATAAGTCAATTTTTTATAATTTATTTTAGTTGGAGAAGTATATATAAATATATTTTTTAATTTCCTTTTTTTATTATTTAATAAATAACTCGAAATAAACAGGGAATTAATTGGGTATGAAATCAGAATTATCCTAATTTTTTTTTTCATAACTTAATATCTTTATTTTAATATTTTTTTAATTAGGTCTTTTAAATTATAAAATAATCTTAAAGATAAATAATTTAAATGATTTAACAAACATAATATAAGAATAAGAAAGTTTGTTAATTTTGAATTAAATTTTTGTTTATTATAATAATAATTATTTTTTCTAAGTTCTTTATAATTTCCAGTATTAATAAAAATATTTGGTATGCTTGACTTAAATAATATAAGCTTTTTATAGGTTGTTTTTTTAAAAGTTGTATTAATGTATGGCTTAAAAAAATTAAAATTTTTATTATTCAAAAATTTATAGTGAAATCGTAAATATTCTTTTCCAAAATTATTTGTTTTTTTTTCTTCGAAAAAGTAATTAATAAAAGAACCATTTAGCAGAAAATATAACAAAGACAAATTTTCAAAATTATTTGTTTTAATAATAATATTTTTAACTCTTTCTCTTCTATCATTCATTATAAAATATAATTTAGATACAAAATGATAATCTAAAACTCTTGATTTAATCATTGCAATAATCAAGCTGATAAAACTAAGTTTGGATAATGTTGGATTTATATTTTTTTTAACAAAATTTGAATAATTTAATGATTTAGTTGGTAATCTATATTTCAAAAAATTTTTACCCATACCCCAATTATTATTTTTACCTACTCGTAAAATATATTGGTTAGTATTAATACTTTTTTTTAAAAAAATACTCTGCTGCATATCAAA
>MDTG01404627.1_pt1 | contig 12955 bp, 12 predicted proteins | sample 811421 | NCBI WGS metagenome assembly MDTG01 (sample SAMN05326645, study PRJNA326480) | marine metagenome | isolation source: seawater | place: Pacific Ocean: South East | collected 2011
AAAGTTGATTAAAGTTTTAAAAAAATTTTTAAATGATAAGCCTCAACTTAGAAATATAGAATTTTTTTTGAAACCAGGAAAAAATAAGATGAATACTCCACCTCATCAAGACAATTATTTTTGGAACATTATAAATGCTAATGGAGTAAATGTTTGGATTGCTTGTTCTAAATCATCTAAATTAAATGGTGGTGTTTATTACTATAAACAATCTCAAAACTTAGGAACTATTAGACATAAAATTTCATTTAATAAGGGAACTTCACAAATGATACCCAAAGAGATTTTAAAAAATGTTAGATTTCAAAAAGTCTATCCAAAAGTAAGCCCTGGGGACATTATAATACATAATTGTGAAGTAATACATGGGAGTGATATTAATAAATCAAAGAATGATAGAGTTGGAATGGTGATGAGTTTTAAGGGTAAAAATTCGAAGTACGATAAAAACAAACTAATTCAATACAAAAAAAACATTAAGATTAATTTGAATAAAATCTATAATTGAAATTTAAATCGTTTGAACAAAAGAAGTAAAAAAGAAAAATCATTAGGGATATTAATCAATTTTCATGAATTAGACAATTTGTTTATAAGTTGGGATATAATCTTAAAACAATTAGATAAAAATTTTAAAAAAATTTATATAATTAACTCGCAAAATTTGGAATTATTCCCAATAAAAGGAAAAAAACTAATAAATAAAAAGCTAATAAAAAAATTAAATCTAAAAAATTTATATTTTCAAGATATAAAAAACAGATACCATTTTGAAAATTTTGTTAAAGATAGAGAGCTTTATTTAATAAATTCTAACTCAAAAAATTTAAATTTAATCAGAGTTTATTTTCTAATAAAAAAGTTTAAAATTAAACAATTCCAGATTACAAATGTTGGAAATGAACAATATTCAAATGTTTTATCAAATAGATTCATATTCAAGAAAATTTTATTCATCTTTAACAAAAAAATAAACCCTCTTCTTGTAACTTTATTAAGTTTAGTGGGTATAATTAGTAAGATTGAAATAAGATTTACAAGCACTAAAACATGGGTTGATGGCATAAATCGAAATCCAATTAAAAAATTTCTTCATGAAAAAGGTTTTTTTTATGCTAAGAAATTGATTTTAGTAAATAGTATGGCCTATGACAGAATGGTATTTGACAGGAATAAAACATCCGAAAAATATATAGTTCATATCGACACTTCACTAAATTATTATCATAAAGCTGATGTTAGAGGTGTATTAGACAATAAATCTTATGAAAATCATTACAAATATCTAAATATATTTTTAAAAGACATATCGAAATTATATAATAAAAAAATAATTGTATGCATACATCCATCATATAATTTACATGAACATAAAAAAATGCTTAATTCTTTCAAAGTAGTGAAGTTCAAGACTAGAGATTATGTCAAAAAAGCCTTTTTAGTAACATTTTTTGACTCAACAGTAATTTTAGACGCATTAATACAGCAAAAAAGAGTTGTTGGAATAATTTCAGAATACACATCACAAAATGATATATTAAGGCAAACGGCGTGGTCAAAAAATATTGGTTGTACAATTGAAAGGCTAAATAAAAATTATAAATTTAACAAAAAAAAATATATTTCTTTAAAAAAAAATAAAAAAAAAAAATATCAAATTTATCTAAAAAACTATCTTCAAAGAGAAACGGAACCAGGAATAAACAAAATAATTAAGTATTTAAAGAAAAATTACATTAAATAATTTGAAAAAATATAATTTACTTTATAAAATTTTTCATTTATTCAGTTGTAAGGGCTAATAAAGATAGACTTATTTATGAAAAAAAAAATTGTATATATTGGATTGGCTGCAGATATCCTACACGAAGGCCACATAAATATATTAAAAACGGGGAATAAACTTGGTAAAGTTGTAGTTGGATTATTAACTGATACAGCCATTGCTCAATACAAAAAAGTTCCTTTTTTAGATTATAACCAAAGAAAAATTGTATTAGAAAATATAAAATACGTGGATGAGATAGTTCCTCAAAAAACCCTGGATTACGTTGAAAATTTAAAAAAATTTAGACCATCATTTGTAGTTCATGGGGATGATTGGAAAACAGGAATACAAAAGAAAACTAGGTCTAGAGTTATTAATACGTTAAAAAAATGGGGTGGGCAGCTGATAGAACCAAAGTATACAAAAAATATTTCATCTACTTTAATTAAATCTAAAATTTTACACTCTGGAATTTCACCACAAAACAAAATTTCGCAGCTTAAAAGATTAATTAAAGTTAAAAATATTGTTAGAATTTTAGAGACACATAATTCTTTGAATGGATTGATAATAGAGAATTTAAATATAAAAAAAAACTCAAGGTTAATTGAGTTTGATGGAATGTGGTCGTCTAGTTTGACCGACTCATTGACAAAAGGTAAGCCAGATAATCAATCAGTAGATTACTCAAGCAGAATATTAGGCTTAAATGATATTATGGATGTAACTTTAAAACCTATGATATTTGATGCAGATAATGGCGGTAGAATTGAGCATATATCGTATTTAGTTAAAACTTTGGAACGAATTGGTGTTTCAGGAATGATTATAGAAGATAAAGTTGGTGAAAAAATAAACTCACTATTTAAAAATCAAGACAAGGCAAAACAAGACTCTATAAAAAACTTTTGCAAGAAGATAAAGATTGCCAAAAATGCAAGAATTTCAAATGATTTCTATATTATAGCTAGAATTGAGTCTTTTATACTTAATAAAAGCTTGTCTGACGCAATGAATAGAGCTAAGAATTATATTAAATCTGGTGCTAATGCAATACTAATACATAGTAAAGAAAGAACCCCAGTACAAATATTCTCATTTTCGAAAAAATTTAAAAAAATATATCCAGACATACCTCTAGTGTCAGTGCCTTCTACATATTCAAAAGTGAAAGAGAGTGATTTAATTAAAAATGGGTTCAAAGTAGTAATATACGCCAACCATATGTTAAGATCTGCTTATCCATCAATGGTGTCAACCGCAGAAAGTATTTTGAAAAATGGAAGATCGTTTGAGTCAGAAAAAAACTTAACCCCAATTAATAAAATTATAAATTTAATTAAATAAATCAGATGAATTACTTATTTCAACCAATCCCCTATTTTCCACTTTAAATATTTTTTTACAATCCTTAAAAATCTGGTTTTTATGAGATATTATAATAATTGTATATTCTTTCAAATTATAGATGTCTTGCATTATTTTTATTTCATTTTCATCATCGAGTGAACTTGTGGGTTCATCCAATATAATCAATTTAGGATTTAGATATAAACATCTTGCGATACCAATTCTTTGTTTTTGACCGCCAGATAGTCTTACCCCTCTGTCTCCAACTTCTGTCATGTCTTTTTTTTCTAAACTATTTACAAATTGTGTGAGTTGAGATTTTTCAATAGCATTACAAAATCTTGATCGGTTAAATTGACTTTCATTTTCTCCAAAAGCAACATTGGCTCTTATTGTATCATCTAGCAAATAAACATCTTGTGAAACATATCCAAGTTTATTATTCCAATTTTTTACACTTAATTTCTTTCCATCTATAATTATTTCTCCCTCATTTGGCTTTAGTAAACCTAAAATTAAATCTACTAGAGTGCTTTTTCCTGAGCCGGAGGGTCCTAAAATTCCAATTTTGTCTCCAGGCTTAATTGATAAATTTATATTTTGTAAAACATTATTTTTAGTATTTGGATATTTATAAGAAATATTTTTTAATTTAATTTCGCTATTAAAGATTTCGTCTTGTATATTTTGGTGATTATCATCATTTTTCATCTCTAACCTATCTTTCAATTCATTTGATATTAAAAGAAACGCAGGTGAATTAAACTTAATATTAGTAAAAGAAATTGAAATAAGATTTAATGATGGAATAATCCTTATTGCTGAAACGCAAAATAAAGTGATGAATGGTATGAAAGTATTCAATGATCTGTCCGAATACAAAAAACTAATAGTAATAACAGAAAACATAACAATTGTAAGTACCTCCAATGTAATCTTGGGTAAAGTTAAAAGAAATCTTTGAATAAAATCTTTGTATTCAATTTGATTTACACGCTCTGAAAAAATTTTTATCATAAAATTTTCTTTGTTTAGTATTTTTAAAAATTTTAAAGAACCTAAACTGTGGTTTAATGTTTTTAAATTTTGCCCTGTTAAAATTTGAATTATTTTTCCTCTTTCCTTAGATGAATTTTTTATTAGATAGTAATAAGTCCCAGAAACTAATGGAAATATCACAAAAATTATAGCTGTTGTTTTGAAATCAACACTAAATAGAAGTATAAATACAGATAATAATATTAAAAATTCTTTTATTAACATCACAAAACTTAAGATGTAAATTGATGTCCTTGTTACTTCTGTTGTTATATTTCTTATTATAATAGCTGTATTTCTTGACAAGTGTGTCTCGTAGTCAGAAAGAATATACTTTTGAAAAAGTCTTGAACCTAAATTAGCTTTAATCTCTTTATTAATACTACCATTATAATAATTTATAAAAGTAAGAAATAAGTTTTTAATTATAAATATTACAATTAAAATTATAGATCCATATATAATTAGATTATTCTGATTATAGTTTAATAAAAAACTTAAATCTAAGTAATCCTGAGAATAATTAATTACAAAAGATGGGTTTAAAATTAATGAAGCGTATAAAGGGATTGAGCCAATACTTAATAGCTCTATTATGGTGGAAAATATTAATAAAAAACTAAGAATTAAAAGTTTTAGCCTATCATTCTTAGAGGTAATAAAAGTTAATTTTTTAAACATATGGCTTTAATATTATAAATTATCTTTATTTTAAATTAAATTAGTAATAATTGTTATTTTGATGATTAGTGTAAAAAAGATAGTAAATCTATTAGTTAGAAATAAAATTAAACTTTGTTGTGGGGTACCAGACAGTGTATTAAAAAATCTTACCTCTGAGTTTGATAAAGATAAAAGAGTTAGAAATATAATTACCCCAAATGAAGGGTCATCAATAGCACTCGCTGCAGGACATTACTTATCAGAAAAGAAATTAGCGTGTGTGTATTTACAAAATTCAGGTTTAGGTAATGCAATTAATCCACTTTCATCTATTGCACATAAAAAAGTCTACTCAATACCCATGTTGCTTATAATTGGATGGAGAGGTGCAAATGGAAAAAATGATGAACCTCAACATATTGTAAAAGGATTAATAACTAAAAAAATTTTGACATTATTAGAAATTAAATATTTAGAGATCAATTCAAAAAATTTAGATAAAATACAAAAATTAATCTCATATTCAAAAAGATACTCTGTTCCAGTAGCTTGTTTGTTTAAAAATAATATTTTAAAAAAAAGCTCAAATTCGAAAATTACAATCAAAAACGGAATTAAGAGATCCTTGTTCATTGCTGAGCTATTAAAAAATATATCTAAAAATACTAAAATTATATCGACAACAGGTTTTACCTCCAGAGAGCTTTACCAAATAAGAAATGAAAAAAATTACAAAAAAGGTAGAGACTTTTACATGGTTGGAGGTATGGGGCATGCATCAATGATAGCTCTTGGGATATCGCTGGACAAAAAAAAGGAAATTGTTTGCCTAGATGGAGATGGATCCCTTTTGATGCACCTTGGGTCCTTAAATTCTATAGGAAAATTTGGAAAAAATAATTTTAAACACATTATGTTCAATAATAACTCCCACGAATCTGTCGGAGGGCAAACAACATACTCAGAAAATATACAATTCAAAAAATTAATAGATAGTTTTGGATACAAGTCTTATAAAAAAATTGATGAAAAAAATAATTTAAGTAAAGAAATTAAAAAATTTTTAAAATTAAGAGGGCCGTCATTCTTAGAGGTAAAAACGTCTATTGGAACATTGGCTAATCTTACAAGACCAAATAATTTAATTAGAGTAAAAAATGATTTCAAGAATTGATGATGTAAGACATTATTTTAAAGATGCTAGTATTAAGAAAATCGCAGTTATAACTGGAATTAACTCGTTCAAAAAAATTAACGGACAAAATTTTATAAATAAAGTTTTTAAGGATAATAAAAATGTCGAATTATTTTATTTTTTTAAAAAAAATGTTTTCCCAGACTTTTTAGAGCTAAAAAAAATTATCAAATTTTTAAATAAGATCAAGCCAGAAATAATTTTAGCCATTGGTGGTGGCTCAGTAATTGATTATGCTAAAATTGCAAATTTAAAAGATCTATCATCACAAACAAAAAGAAAAATACTTTTACAAAAATATAATTGTTTAAATAATTTAGCTAATATAATTGCTATTCCAACAACAGCAGGTTCTGGCGCAGAATCAACTTCAAGTGCCGTAATTTATATAAATAAAAAAAAATATTCAGTCGAAGGCACAGGTTTATCTCCTAACAAATTTTTTTTAATTCCTGAATTAATAATTGGCAACAGTAAAAAACTAAAATCTTCTGCTGGTTTTGATGCTATCTCACAATCTGTTGAATCCATCATCTCAGTTAAGTCCAATAAAAAAAGTCTTTTTTTTGCGAAAAAGTCTTTGGAATTTTGTCTACCTAACTATTTAAAATTCTTTGATAAACCAAACTATACCAATTGTTCACTAATGTCCTTAGGTTCTATGTATTCAGGAAAAGCGATCAATATATCGAAAACAACAGCACCACATGCTGTATCATACCCTTTTACATCCATCTACGGTTTAAGTCACGGACATGCAGTGTCACTTACTTTGGAAAAATTTATAAAATTTAATTTTGAAAATGCAAGATATAGCAACACTATATTTAATTTGAAAGATAGATACAGAATTTTATTTAAAAGTTTTAAAGTAAAAAATATTTCAGAACTTATAAAAAAGATAAATTATTTTAAAAAAAATTCAAAATTGGAGGATGATTTTAAAAAATTAAATATAAATATAGATAAAGACTATAACAAAATTTTAAATGGTGTAAATTTAAGAAGGCTGAAGAATAACCCAATTCAACTCTCAAGAAATGATTTAAAAGACATATTAATAAAATAAATTTACCAATTGCTAGGATTTAAAATATTGCTATTAAGTTTTTTAAGCTTGTTAGGTAAATATATTCTATTACTAATTTTTTCAATTGTGCCAATGGTATCTTTTAATTGTGAGTAATTATTTGTACCAATAATTACTTTATCAACAAAATTAGAGTAAATTACGAACCTAAGGCATGCCTCTAACCTTGTAATTTTTTTTTTTTGCAACCCAATTTTCAAAAAATTTTATTTTCTTCTTTAAAAGATTAAACCTATTTGGAATATATTTTAGTTTGCCTAAAAGCATGCCTTGAAGAAAAATCGATCTAATATGTATCTCAACATTGTTTTTTTTTAATTTTTTAATTAATCTACTTTTATATATATTTTTATCTAGAATATTCATCTGAAATTGAATAATCTGAAAGTTGTAAATGGAAAAAGATCTTTTTATTTGATCTAAAGTATAAACAGAAATTCCAATTTTTTTTATTATCTTTTGTCGTCTTAAATATTCTAAATATTTAATTATTAATAAGAAATTTTTTCTTTTTTGTTCGTATGGAGGGTGATGAAACAAAACTCCGTATAATTTTTTACAATTAAGATTTTTTAACGATTCTGATATTTTTTTCTGTATCCATTTTTTTGGATTTTTTTCTGATTTTGGAACGTTAGGTATTTTAGTAATAATTTTAAAATTTTTATTATACTTACCTATGATTTTCTCTGAATTTTTGTAATTTATTGCTGTATCTATAAAATTTATCTTTTTTTGTTTTAAATATTTAAATATTTTTGAAAATTCTCTTTTTTTAATTTTTGAACTTTTGTATCCATAATAGCTTCCAAAATTTGCAGAACCTATGCAAATTTTTTTTAAGTCCGAGATCATTTAGCTTTTTGACCTATGCGTTTGAATAACCGCCATCTACGATTAAATTTTGTCCAGTTATATAAGTTGATAAATTACTGCTTAAAAATATTACCGCGTTAACAATATCGTCCTCTGTTCCCATTCTTCCTAACGGAGTTTTGTCTAGATATCTTTTAACAAATTTTTTAGGCTGATTTCTAAATATCCCCCCTGGAGATATTGCATTAACTCTTATTTTTGGTGCAAGTGCATTTGATAAAATTTTCGTATATTGAACTAAGCCCGCTTTTGATACTCCATATGCTAAAGGAGCTTTCATGCTTGTATCTTTATAGAGTTTATAATCATACCCAAGAAATGAATAAATAGATGAAATGTTGATTATGGACGCAGAACTAGATCTCTTTAAATTTTTTAAAAGACAATTAGTAAAGTAAATAGTATTACTTAAATTTAATTTTTCATATTTTTCATTATAAAATACTTTTTTGTAATTTTTTTTACTAATTTCACTCGTTCCAACATAACTTGCATTATTTATAAGAATATCAATTTTTTTAAATTTTGAGTTAATTTTTCCTGTAATTCGATTAATATCATCTTTATCTTCTAAATTAGCTTGTAAGTACATTCTAAGATTTTTATTTTTCTTAAAGTTTAAATCTGTTCCAATAATCTTAACACCAAGATTTGCAAGTTTATTTGTAATTTCATTTCCAACGTAACCATTACAACCAGTCACTAAACAAACTTTGTTTTTTAGGTCAATTAGATCTTTTTTCATTTGATTAGTTCTATATTATAATTTGTTTCATTCAATAATTACTGAGATTTTTTTTTATAAATTTTGCAAACTTTAGATCGATGACTGTGTCAATATCTGTTGCTCTTATTCTTGGTATTTTTACACTTCCAATTTTTCCTTGGTGAATTGAATTTTTTTTTCTTATAAATCCACATTTTAAAATGTAATAAAAGGTAGTCATGTCATATACTTTTGGAGCATCCTGTCTTCTAAAAAATTTTTTTTTACCTTTTTTGGAAAGTTGAAGATAATCACCTTTTTTTTCGAGCATATTGTAATATGGATTTTTTTCACTTTCAGTAACTGCAATAACTACATCATATTGATTTTTTTTAAATAATTTCAATCCTTTATTTATGTCAGAAAGTTTTCTATTTGGAGACGTAGTTGGTAAAACAATAATGATTTGTTCATCATGAAATCCTATTTTATCAGTAAAATTTTGCCATACTTTCCACTCAGGTGTGTTATCTTTTGACAATGATTTGGATCTTAAAAATGGTACGACTGCTCCAGTTTTTTCCGCAATAGCTTTATATTTGTCAGAGTCCGTAGACACATAAACTGATTTGATATCAGCAATTTTTTTTGCCTGAATTATAGTTGATTGTAATAAATTAAATTTTCCAATTTTTTGAATATTTTTATCTTTAATACCCTTTGAACCTGATCGTGCACAGATTAAAACAATTTTATTTTTACTAATCATCGGTTCCGTCTTTATTAACAGTATGTCTTAGTTGCCAATCTTTATTAATTTTTTTCCACAAATGAGGTGATCTAAACTTATTCAAAGTTTTGAAAAATTTTGATCGTTTAATATTTAAATATTCTAAAATCTCATCAAAATAAATATCAGGGAACTCACCGTCATATTTTTTAATTAATTTTTTTCCCTCCTCAATTGTCAAGTGATCATTTCTTAACTCTTGCGATACATCGTATGTTGCTCTACCTATGCCAAACTTAATAAATGTAGTATAATAATGTAAATCATCAATCTTATCGTCAATGCTATTGTATTTACTGTAAGTTCCTTGGGTTCTGAAAGGACGTGGTCTAAAATTGCAATTTTCAACAGAATAATAGAAAGTTTCTTGAGGGGTCCATTTCAAATAATAGCCTAAGTAATGAACTTCAATATTTTTTTTTGCTATTTCTTCAGAGGTTGGTGGTAAAAAATTATCTAAATCTTTTTTTTTCAATTTATATTCATTTATCAAATTACTGATTTTTACCCCGCCAAGAAATAAATTTTTAATATTATTGTATGTAAAATAAGATTTGTCTCTTAGAGATGAGTTATTATCTGCTATTGGATTTCCATGTTCTGCCTCATTTTCACCAAAAAATACAAGGGGTATATCAAATTTGATTGCCATTTTCGCTGCAAATATTTTTTGTCCAAGTATAAACGTTTGAAAAGGATGCATTAAGTTTTCGATGGAAAGTTTGGTTAAAAGTCTCATTGTATATTCATCTCTTTTTGCAGAAATATTATCTACTTTGCAAGCACTCAACCAACTTTTATAATTTTTCAATCCATAGTCAGTATATATAATAGGTGGCCATGTAACTGTTAAAGGATTCATGCCATATCTATACTTTAAAATATGGGTTGCATAACAGCTATCCTTACCTCCACTACCGGGGACTATACAATCAAAACGTTTATTATTACTTCTATATTTTTCTAAAAGTTTTATTAATTTTTTTTCTCTGTCCTCAAAATTAATTTTTTTCTTTTTTCTAGAATATTTCCAAGAGTCAGAAATCCCATTTTTATCTATGAATAAAGTTTTTTTTTTTGATTTTGAATTGTGATGAAATTCAATACTTGATGTTGGCCTCTGATTTGACATAAGTGTTCTTTTACAAAAAATTACTTTTTGAGGTAAACCAAATAATGTTTTTTTTTTAATTGTTCTCATAAAAATTATTTATATTTCTCAAAAAATCTATTCCAGTTTTTCCACTTTTTTCAGGATGAAATTGGGTTCCTAAAATATTTTTGCTCAATATACTTGAGCAAAATTTTTGTTTATTAAACATGGAAGTCGCGAGTATATTCTTATTATTTTCAGGATCACAATAAAACGAGTGTACAAAATAAAAATATTTTTGATTCAGTCTTTTGGTAACCTTATTTTGGTTTAACTTTGAGAATTTAATATAATTCCAGTTCATATGTGGTATATATTTTGTTTTGTTCAAATTAAATTTTTTTACACTTCCTTTAAGTAAACCAAGTCCTAGTGTATTCCCAAACTCTAAGCTATTATCAAAAAAAAGTTGCATACCAAGGCATATTCCAAAAAGTTTATTTTCATCATTTTGAATATATTCCTTGAGCTTATAATCTAAATTAGATTTTTTTATAGATTTCATTGACATTTTATAGGATCCAACTCCTGGTAATACGATTAATTTATATTTTTTTAAACTTTCATTAGAACCTACTATGTTCGTATTAAAACCTGCTAATTCCATTGCTTTAAAAATGCTAAAAATATTATTTATCTTTAAATCAATAATCCCAACTTTCATTTTCTTTTTCATTTATTTTCTTACTTTAATATTTTTTTTATAAAGAAACTCTTTAAGTTTTTTTAAATTATTTTTAATCTTTCTTTTTTTATTTTTGTTTAAAAAGTCAGTGTTGCCAACTGAGCTTTTATCAAACTTAAATTTACCAAGTAAATCATAGTGAAATAAGCTAGATATTGATACTCCTGAAATATTAGTTTGTTTAATGAGTTGATACACATGATTAAAATTTCCAGCACCACCATGAGCAATTACAGGAATTGTAACATTTTTACATAATTCTTTTACTAACTTTAAATCAAAACCTTCTTTTAAGCCCTCTTTATTAACAGAGGTCAAAAAAACCTCACCTGCTCCTAATTTCTCAACTTTTTTTGCCCAGTAAATAGGATTTATTTTAATTAAATCTCTACCATTTGATTTCGAAATGAAATAGTTTTTATTAATTTTGATTGCCTCAATGTTAATTACTATTGTAGATGACCCAAACGTTCTCGAGGCCTCTTTAATAAACTCAGGATTATCAATTGCTGCTGAATTTATTGTGACTTTATCAGCACCAAAATTTAACATTGTTTGAATATCTTTAATAGTTCTGATACCTCCTCCCACTGACAATGGAACAAAAATGTTTTTTGAGGTCTTATTTACAAATTTACCTAAATTGTTAGTACCATATAATGTTGCTACATTATCAATATAAGAAATTTCATCAGCCCCACTCTTATAATAGTCCTCAGCAAATTGATATGGATTTCCTAAAACTCTTAGTCCCTCCAGATTGATACCTTTAATTAGTAATCCATTTTTAATATCAAGTTTAGGAATAATTCTTATTAATTGATTACCAATCATACTTGGTGCTTAATAATATTTTTTCTAAGCCCGTAGTCTGTCCAGGTTTCATGCAATGGAAAAATTTCTACTTTACATTTTTGTTTTAATAATAAATTAATTAAATTTGTCATATCTTGATAAGTATTTTTTTTTAAAAATTTTTTTATTTTTGGACTTATTACATATATGCCTGCATTAATTTTTAGATCTTTTATTGGCTTCTCAACAATATTTGAAATTCTGCTTCCTTTAGTAATGAGGTTTCCGTAATTGATAGTATTTCTAATTATTTTTGCACTTACAGTTAACATTGATTTTTTTTTATTGTGGTAATTTAACATCTCATAATAATCAATATCAGAGATTATATCTGCATTTGATAAAATGATTGTTTTGTCGAAATTTTTAATCAAACTAAGTGATCCAGCTGTTCCAAGTGGTTTCGTCTCTTTAAGATATTTTATTTTTACGCCAAATTTTTTGCCATTCTTAAGATATTTTTTTATTTTATTACCCAAATAATTTATTGAAATTATAAAATTCGAAATACCTTTTTTTTTAGCGTTAACAATTATGTTTTCTATCAATGGCCTATTGTTAACCAAAAGCATCGGTTTTGGGATTTTATTTGTTAAAGGTCTTAATCTCATACCTTTGCCACCAGCCATAATAAGCATTGTTATATCTAAATCTAAGCTCTCAATTTTCTTTTTTGTATATATATCTAATACTTGTTTTTTTGTATCCAGCAAAGGTAAAAAGTTTATATCTTTTTTTTTTAAAATTAAATTAATCTTTTTTTGACTCAGCTCTTTATAAGTAACA
>MDTG01276934.1_pt1 | contig 12953 bp, 10 predicted proteins | sample 811421 | NCBI WGS metagenome assembly MDTG01 (sample SAMN05326645, study PRJNA326480) | marine metagenome | isolation source: seawater | place: Pacific Ocean: South East | collected 2011
ACTCGGCGTCGGCGAAGGTCATCTGCTTCATCGGGAAACTCGGTGGGTGGGGTCGCGGTATTTTGCCAAATCAGAAAGTCTTTTTCAGAGTTTCCTTAGCTGCTTTCCGTCAAATTTTTCTCTATTTGAAGTCTAGTCGCAAAAAACCGCCAACGCCGCTCAGACAAACAGCCAGGAGATCATCAGAGGGATATAGACCAGCGCCACCAGAGTGCTGAGCAGCGCCGTGCCAGCCACCTGACGAGGATGGGTCTCGAGCAGAGTTGCGATCACCACCGTGTTAGCAGCAATCGGTGTGATGGAGATCAGCAGTATGGCCTGATAGACATCCTGTCCATACAGTTGAGTCACATGGCTGTCGAACCAGCAGAACGCCAACGCCATCAGCGGCCAGCTGACAAACTTGCCGAGCAAAGCCAGCCCGGTAAAGCGCAGGTCACCGGCCAAGCCCTGAAAGCTGAGGATACTCATGCCAATGATCATCATGCCAAATACGCTGTAGGCACCGCGCAAGTTATCAAACAGCGGCACAAACGCCTCCGGGATCGACAGCCCCGCGCCGTTGAGCACAACGGCCAGAAAGAACGCATACAGAGACGGCAGCCGCGCCACCTTGATCAGGCAATCACGAATGCCAAAGCGCCCGCGCGCGGCCAGATAAAAGCCGACAGAGGTTTCAAATAACGTGGTCCCGAGCATGCACACGATGTAGATCGACAGGCCCTGCTCGCCAAACAGCAGCAAGGCGACCGGGATACCAAAATAACCCGTGTTACCGGTGCCCACCGCCAGCGGAATCATGTTGGCGCCGGACTCGGGGAACCAGCGGCGCGCCACCTGCAGGTGCAGCCAGCCGAGCAGGCTGCACAGGGCAAAGGTCAGAAACGGTAACGCGATAACCTCAGGCGACAGCGGCGCCCGCATCACGCCGGCAAAAACCACCGAAGGCGTGACGATGTACATCATGATGCCGGCTATATGCCGGCCATTGGCCTCAAGGTAACGCCCGGCCAGCCAGCCGAGGCCGACCGTGACGTACAACGGCAGCAGTTTGTACAGCAGGGCAAACGCGGCGAGCATCGGACGCCTCAGGCAGAGATGAGATAGACCCGTTCAACCAGTGACTGCATACCCTGGCTGGCAAAGACGGCGTGATCAGGCAGCACATCCTGCTCATCCAGCACCTCGATCTGGCAGCCCTGATACAGCGCTCGCACCTCGGCGTCCGGCACGCTGAACGGCGGGCCGGGGCGCTGCTCCTGAGGATAGTCCAAGGTCACCAGCAGCATCTGCCAGCCATCTGGCAACAGACTGCGCAGCTGGGCGACGTAACGCTCACGCATGGACGGCGGCAGGGCAATCAGCGCCGCGCGATCATATACCGCCGACACCGCGGCCAGTTGCTCCGCTTGCAGGGCAAAGTAATCGCCACACAGCAGCTCAAAGCCCGCGCCGCGTGCCACGGCAAAGTCGCCCTCGTGCGTCCACTCAAGCGCCAGCTGGTGCTCGGCATCAAAAGTCTCAAGCGCGCTACGCGCCAACTCAACGCCAATCACCGGGTGGCCCGCCTGACGCAGCCAAAGCAGGTCAAGCGACTTGCCACACAGAGGCACCAGCACCGACTCCGTGCCACTCAGTGACAGACGCGGCCACCACTGCTGCAACAGTGGATTAATCGACGCCTTGTGAAAGCCGATTTCCCCGCGCTGCCACCGTTCTTGCCAGAATGTTGCGTCCATACTGTCCTCGCTACACACAATGCATTGACTATACAGTAATTTTTTTACTGCACCGGGACAGAGACGATATAGTGTGGAGGTTCGAACCACCCGCCGTCGAGTTGCCCCATGGACTACATCAACACCCTATTCCTGATAGGTGCCGTGCTGCTCTGCTTTAGCGTCCTGGCCAGTTCGCTGTCGTCACGCCTGGGCATTCCGCTGCTGCTGATCTTTCTGGTTATCGGCATGCTCGCAGGGGTCGATGGTGTCGGCCGCATCCAGTTTGAGGATGCTAACAGCGCGTTTCTGATCGGCAGCCTGGCGTTGGCGATTATCCTGCTGGACGGCGGCATGCGTACCCGAGTGGAAAACTTCCGGGTCGGTCTCTGGCCAGCCATGTCGCTGGCCAGCGTCGGCGTGCTGATCAGTGCCGCGCTGACCGGTGCGCTCACCGCCTGGCTGCTGGAGTTGCACTGGCTGCAGGGCCTGCTGCTGGGGGCGATTGTCGGTTCAACGGATGCGGCAGCCGTATTTTCGCTGCTGCAGGGCAAGGGCCTGAATCTCAAGCAGCGCGTTGGCGCCACGCTGGAAATCGAGTCCGGCTCGAACGACCCGATGGCGATCTTCCTGACCATCACCCTGGTCGAAATGCTCGCCAACGGGCAGACCAGCTTCAGTTGGTCCTTCGCTCTGCTGCTGATCGAGCAGTTCGGCATCGGCGCGCTGTGTGGTCTGGCGGGCGGCTTTGGCCTGGTCTGGCTGGTCAACCGCGTTACTCTGCCCGCCGGCCTGTACCCGCTGCTGATTACCAGCGGCGCCATCATGGTATTTGCCGCGACCAACAAGATTGGCGGCAGCGGCTTTCTCGCCATTTATCTGACGGGTCTTATTCTCGGCAACAACCGGGTGCGTAACCTGCAGAACATTCTGCAGGTGCAGGACGGTATGGCCTGGCTCAGTCAGATCGGCATGTTCCTGATGCTCGGTCTGCTGGTAACCCCCAGCGAGATGATCATCATCGCAGTGCCCGCCGTGATCATCGCGCTGTTTCTGATTCTGGTTGCCCGCCCCATTGCGGTACTGATCTGCCTGGCACCCTTTGTCTTTTCCTGGCGTGAGCGGCTGTTTATCGCCTGGGTGGGCCTGCGTGGAGCGGTGCCGATCATTCTAGCTATTTTCCCGCTGTTGGCCGGCCTAGAGCAGGCTCAACTTCTGTTCAACCTGGCCTTTGTGGTGGTGCTGGTGTCGTTGCTGCTGCAAGGCTCCTCGCTGCCACTGGCGGCGCGCCTGTGCAAAGTGGAGATTCCGCCACAACCCGAACCCCTGCAACGCACCAGCCTGGACACCGCCATCGAGGGTGACTTTGAACTGCTGGTCTACCAGCTCGACAACGCGAACTGGTGTGTCGGTGTGACCCTGCGTGATCTGAAGATGCCGGACGATACCCGCATTGCCGCGCTGTTTCGTGGTAACCACCTGCTTCACCCCACCGGCAGCACCCAGCTGGCACTGGGCGACGTGCTCTGTGTGGTAGGCCGCCCGCGTGACCTGCCGGCGCTGTCCAAGCTGTTCAGCAAGGCGCAGCCGCCACGCCGACTGGAAAGCCGCAGCTTCTTTGGTGACTTCATTCTCGAAGGTGACGCGACACTGGGAGAGGTAGGCAAGTTTTACGGCTTTGCCGTGCCCGAAGAGATGCGCGACCAGACCCTGGCTGCCTTCTTCAGCCGACAGTTCGGCGGCCACCCGGTGGTCGGCGACCAGATCGAGTGGGAGGGCCACACCTGGGTTGTCGCTGCCATGGACAATGACTGGATTCTCAAGGTCGGTCTCAAGCTCGGCAACGGCGGCGGCCCGGTGCTTGGGTTCTAGGCTAGGCGCAACGCAGCGGCAGGATGCCCAAAGGTACCTGGAACCAAGAGTGCTGCCCTGAGTGACGCTTTGCCGCATGCATGCACTGCGCGCTTGACCTTCACATGATGTCAGGGTTCATGCTGCAATGGAGTCAATAGCGCAGGAGCAGGTCATGTCGGAGATTACATTGCAGCTGGGTGGTATGAGCTGCGCCGGGTGCGTCGGCCGGGTTGAGCGGGCCCTTGCAGGCGTAGACGGCGTCCAGCAGGTCGCTGTCAACCTGGCGGCGCAAACCGCCCGAATGGATGTGCAGGACAACAGCCAGTTGCTGGCCGTAGAGCAGGCACTGCAACAGGCCGGCTACCCTGCCGAGCAACAGACCAGACAGATCCAACTGAACAACCTGACCTGCGCCAGCTGCGTTGGCCGTACCGAGGCTACGCTGAACAAGGTGCCGGGCGTGCTCGAAGCCCAGGTCAACCTGGCCAGCCAGCAGGCCCGGGTGCGGATGCTGCAGGGCACCGATCAGGACGCGCTGCTGCGCGCGCTGCGTCAGGCCGGCTATCCAGGTCAATGGCTGGACCCCGACGCCCCCGCCAACGACGCAGGGCCGGATCTGGCCAAACAACGGCGCCATGTGATCATCGCCGCCCTGCTCAGCGCCCCCATGTTGCTCGCCATGCTCCCTGCCCTGCTCGGAGCCGGGCACTGGATGCTGCCTGGCTGGCTGCAGCTGATTCTGGCGAGCATTGTGCAGTTTGTGTTTGGCGCCACCTTCTACCGTGGCGCGTGGCATGCGGTGCGCAACCGCACCGCCAACATGGACCTGCTGGTAGTGCTGGGCACCAGCGCCGGTTGGGCGCTGAGCACCTGGAACCTGCTGACCCAACCGGCAGGCACCGAGCTGCACCTGTACTACGAGGCCTCAGCGGTCATCGTCACCTTTATCCTGCTGGGCAAATACCTGGAAAACCGCGCCAAGGGGCAGACCCTGGAGGCGATCCGCGCCCTCACCGCCCTGCGCCCGGACACCGCGCGGCTGCGTGATGCCGATGGCGAACGGGACGTGCCGCTCAGCCAAGTGCTGCCGGGTGATCAGCTGGTGGTGCGCGCTGGCGAACGCATCCCGGTTGACGCCGAGATTACCGAAGGCAACAGCCATATCGACGAGTCCATGCTCACCGGCGAAAGCCTGCCGGTCAGCCGCGGCCCCGGCGATGCCGTGCGTGCCGGCAGTCTAAACCAGGACGGCGTACTGCTGATCAACACCACCGGCGTCGGCCAGGACACGCTGCTGGCGCAGATCGTGCGCATGGTCGAGAACGCACAAAGCTCCAAGGCGCCCATCCAGCGCCTGGTCGACCGCGTCGCGGCGGTATTCGTCCCGGTGGTGATTGTCATCGCGCTGATGACCTGGGCGATCGGCAGTTTCTTCATCGGCCCGCAGGCGGCGCTGCTCAACGCTATTGCCGTGCTGGTCATTGCCTGTCCCTGCGCCCTGGGACTCGCCACGCCGACCGCCATCATGGTCGGCACCGGAGTAGCCGCACGCCACGGCATTCTGATTCGCGACGCCGAAGCGCTCGAACGCGCCCGCCTGGTCAACGCCGTGATCTTTGACAAAACCGGCACCCTGACCCGGGGCAAACCCGCGCTGACTCGCGTGGAGCCGCTGAACGGGCATAGCGCCGAAGACGTGCTGCGCGTTGCCTTGGCCCTGCAACAACAGGCGGAGCATCCGCTGGCCCGTGCACTGTGCGACTACGCCGCTGAGCAAGGCATCCAGGCAGCGCCTGCCGACAACCTGCAGGTGCTCGCCGGGCGCGGCGCCCAGGGTCAGGTCGACGGCCAGAATGCCTGGCTGGGCAGTGCCCGCCTGCTGGAGGAGCAACAGCTTGATCTGACGCCCTGGCAGCAACAGGCCGCCGAGTTGCAGGCAGATGGGGCAAGCCTGTCATGGCTGGCCCAAGGCGATCAGGTGCTGGCGCTGCTGAGCTTTGCCGACAGCCTGAAAGACAACGCCCGTGCCACCATCGACCAACTGCAGGCGCAGCACATCGAGTCGCTGCTGATCAGCGGTGACAGCCAGAGCGCCGCCGAGTACATTGGCCGCCAGCTGGGGCTCGATCAGGTCCGAGGCAGCGTGCTGCCAGCCGACAAGGTCAGCGAAGTGCAGCGCCTGCAGCAACAGGGCAAGGTTGTGGCCATGATCGGCGACGGCATCAACGACGCTCCCGCGCTGAGCAGCGCCGATGTCGGCATGGCCATGTCCACCGGCACCGATGTTGCCATGCACAGCGCCGGCATCACCCTGATGCGCGGTGACCCGGCCCTGGTACCCATGGCGCTGGCGCTGTCACGCCGCACCGGCGACAAGATTCGTCAAAACTTGTTCTGGGCTTTTGTGTACAACTGCCTGGGCATTCCGCTGGCCGCCTTTGGCCTGCTCAACCCGATGATCGCCGGCGCCATGATGGCCGCCAGCAGCGTCTGCGTGGTCAGCAACGCGCTGCTGCTCAAACGCTGGCAACCGGAGGACGCATGAATATCAGCCAGGCAGCCACTGCCAGCGGCCTTAGCCCGCGCATGATTCGGCACTACGAGAAAATCGGTTTGCTGCCAGCGCCGCCGCGCAGTGAGGGCGGCTATCGTCAGTACGGCGATAGCGACCTGCACACCTTGGGGTTTATCCAGCGCGCACGGCGCCTGGGCTTCAGCATGGAACAGATAGCCAGGCTGTTGCAGCTCTGGCAGGATCGCTCGCGCTCCAGCGCAGAGGTAAAAGCCTTGGCGGGCGAGCACCTCAAAGAGCTGGAGGCCCGCATCGCCGACCTGCAGGCCATGCACGCCAGTCTGGCGCAATTGGCCGATTGCTGTCAGGGTGACCACCGCCCGGACTGCCCGATCATCAACTCGCTGGCCAGCCCCAGCTGAGACGCCCTATGGAATTGAAATCCCTACGCCACTTTGTTGCCCTGGTCGAGCACCAGGGCTTTGCCCGTGCCGGTGAAGCCATCGGCCTGAGCCAACCTGCGCTGAGCCGCAGCATCCAGACACTGGAGCAGCGCCTCGGCTGCGATCTGATCAACCGGGGTGGCAAGGGGGTTGAGCTGACGCCGCAGGGCCAATTGGTGCTGGAGCACGCCCAGCGGCTGCTCGCCGGCAGAACGGCGTTGCGCAACGCCCTGCGCCAATTCAACGATCTGGAAGCCGGTGAGCTATTGATGGGCGCTGGCCCCTTTCCAGCTGCAGGGCTGCTGCCCCGCGTGCTGGGCCAGTTCAACCGCCGGTATCCCGGAGTGCGGGTACACATGGAAGTGCAGCACTGGCTGGCGCTGCGCAATCAACTGCTGGCGGAGCAGCTGGAGTTGTTTGTTGCGGACATACGCGAACTGGAAAACGACCCGCTGCTGGAGGTAACCCCACTGCGCCAGGCCCCCAGCCGGCTGTTCTGCCGAGCAGGCCACCCACTGGCCGGGCGCACGGACCTGACGCCCGAGCTGCTGGCCGCCTATCCGCTGGCGAGTTTTCGCGTCCCCGATGTGATACTCCAGACCCTGCGCTACACCCTGCCGCGCCCGGAACCCTTGATCAGTCTGGAATGCGACAACCTGGATGTGCTCAAGCGCGTAGTCCGCCACAGCGACGCCCTGAGCATTGGCGATCTGGATATTCTGCACGATGAGCTGAGCGCCGGAACCCTGACGCTGCTGGACTGGCCGGAGCTCTTACCCGGCACCAGCTTTGGTCTGGTGACCCGTCGCCAGCGCCCACTTTCGCCTGCCGCATCCGCCTTTATCGAGATGCTGCACGCCGAAAGCCAGACGCGCTAACCGCTTACAACAGGTTGAACAGACTCAAGCCACTGACCCGCACAAAGCTCTGCTGCGATGCCTCCAGTACCACCGACTGCAGGCTCAGGCGGCTGAGCGCTTCGGCGTAGTCCAGATCCTGCAGCTCGGAGGGGACAGAGGTATTGATCAGCGAGACCTCCTCATTCTCGGTCAAGGTCGACTCGATAACGTTCATGCGCGCGCCGATGGTGGTCTGCACGCTCAGTACCTTGTTCATCGCGTTGTCGAGGTTTTCCAGGCTGACCGCAACCACATCACGCCGAACCAGCTTGTCTTCAGTGCTGCTGGTGCCGTCCTCAAGGGTGCTACGCAGGAGCGCTACGGTTTCCAGCACGCTGCGGGTTTCCCGATTGGTGCTGCCCGGCGTACTGTCACCGGTGCTGATGCTGAAGCTGTCACCTGCGGCAAAATCACCATCCAGCGTCACCGCAACGCCGGCGTAGCGCACGGTGTATCCGCCCTCGTCATTCTCTTCCAGCTGACCGGTCACCGGCGGCGTTAACGGGTTGCCGCCACTATCGACAATTTCGTAGCTGTCGGCGGTCGCTCCGATCACGATGCTGACACTGCCCTGGGGGTAAAAGGTGGTGTCGTAGGCGCTCTTGTTCTCGACCACGCCCAGCGAAATACGTCCGCTGCCGGTATTGGCCGCGTCGGCTTCGGTATTGACGCGGTTGACGTTGGCCACATTGACGAACAGGTCCTTGCCATTGTCGTTGATAGCTACGTATTTGGAGCCGGCAATCTGAATCGAGCGCTGCCCCTCGTCGCCCTGATAGCTGTAACTGCCATCCGGGTTTTTCACAAAGGGCTGCTCACTGCTCTGATAGCCGCCAAACAGATACTCGCCACGGGCGTTGCGACTGTTGAACAGGTTGTAGAGCTCTTCTTCGCGCTCGCCCAGCTCACTGGCCAGTGCCTGGCGGTCGGCGTCGGTCAGGGAGCCGTCACCGGCTTCGATGGCGATTTCGCGGATACGCTGCAGGGCGTTGTTGACCGAGTTGAGGATGGCCTCTTCCTGGGTCAGGCTGTTGTTGGCAGCCGTCATGTTGGTGCTGAACTGCTCCAGCCGGTTGGACTCCTGACTCAGCTGCAGCAGGCGTACGGTCGCGACCGGATCATCCGCCGGGGTCAGGATGCGCTTGCCCGAGCTGATCTGTTCCTGGGTGCGGGTGGCATTGCTGTAGTTATCCTGAATGCCACGTACACCGCTGTTGAACTGCTGGATGGTTGAGATACGCATGGGTCGTTACCCGTTATCTGACGCTGTTGATCAGCGTATCAAAAATAGTCCGGGCCACCTGAATCACCTGGGCCGAGGCGTTGTAATACTGCTCAAAGCGGATGAGGTTGGCCGCCTCTTCATCAAGGTTGACCGCCGATACCGAGTCACGGTTATTGGTCGCCTGGGTCAGCACCGAGGCACTGGATGCGGAGTTGGTGCGCGCCTGGGCGGTGTAGGTCGCCACACGCTGGACCAGATCGCCGTAGCCGTCGACAAAGGAAAAGCCTTCGGCGCCGTTGGCCTGCCCCAGTACCTGAGCGGTCTGCAGGTCGGACATCGCCAAGGCGTTGCGGTTATCCGCAACCCCGGTATTGAACTCCAAGTTGAAGCTATCGCCATCCTTCGGCGTGCCGGTCATGGCCATGCTGAACGTGTAACCGCCCACGGTGACTTCGACGCTGTTGGTCTGGCCGGGGGTAATCACCAGTGGCGACGGGTTCAGGGTGGCAGTCCCCCCGCTCACCTGCAGCTCACCACTGGCCTCGTCATAGCTCAGCTCGATGGGCAGCAGCCCCTGCAGCGCTGCCGGATCAATCGGTGATGGTCCGGCGCTCAGTGTCGGCTGACTCAGGGTGCCGGTACCACGATTGTCCAGGCTGGCCTGAATCGAGCCCGGTGCAGCAAAGGCCAGCTCCTGAGGCTCTTGCATCACTACCGACATCTCGGCAGCGGCGTGACGGGTCGGGGTCAGCAGAAAACGGTCACCCGCTGCGATACCTCCGCCGCCCAGCTCAATGGTAAAGCCATCCAGTTCGGGCGGCGGCACGCTACTCAGGTCATAAGGCCCGCTGACGCTGTCATCGGAGGTGCGACGCACGGTAAATTCGGTGGCAGTGGTGAACACCACTTCGTAATCCGAGGTGCTCAACTGCGAGGTATCGCTGATCAGCACGTCGAGCTTGGCGTTCGGGTCGCTGTTGTTGACGCGCGCACGGCTACGCCCGTCCACCAGTTCAGCGCTGTTGATATCGTTGAACAGCGAGGCACCGGCATTACCGTTGAGGTCCAGCCCCTGGCCCTGCTGCTGGTTGAACTCGCTGGCAATCGACAGCGCCAGACGGCCAATGGCGTTGAGCGCCGGGTCCAGCACATCATCGCGGTACTTGATCAGACCACCCAACTCACCGCCGCTGATCAGCCCGGTCACGTCCTGCGTGGCGTTGCCGGCCTTGAGTACCACGTCCACCCGCGATGGATCACCGGCACCCGGCCGCACCGCCAGTGTGGAGGCTTCGTTACCGACCACCAGCGGCTGGCCCGAGCCGATAAAGATATTCAGAACGTTGTCGTCCTGCTGCACCACGGTCACGCCGATCAATTCACTCAGCTCGCGCACGGCTTCATCCCGGGCATCGAGCAGGTCATTGGGCTGAGCGCCGTTGGCAGCCGCCACGGCGATGCTGTCGTTGTAGCTGGCAATGGAGGTGGCAAGACGGCTGGCCTGATCTGCCAGGGTGCTCATTTGCTGACCAATGAACTGGTTCTGCGTGGTCAGACTGGTCTGCACGGTATTAAAACGCGACGCGAGCCCTTCGGCCTCGGACAGGAACAGCTGACGCGCCGGCAGGTTGGCCGGGTCTTCGATAGCGGTCTGCAGCGCGTCAAAGTAGCTCTGCAGGCCGGGGGTGATACCGGTCGCGCTGCTGGACACCAAGGTATTGAGCTGTTCGAGCTGCGACTGAAAGGCCTGCACTTCGGCGTTGGTCGAGGTCGCAGTTCTGACCTGGTTGGTCAAAAACTGGTTGTAGATGCGCTCGACATCCACCACCTTGCTGCCGTTACCCAGATAGCCGGCACCACTGAAGCTGGGGGTTTGTGCCGCCTGCAGGGCCGTCTGCCGGGTGTAGCCGGCGGTGTTGACGTTGGTGATGTTCTGACCGGTGACCGATAGCTGGGTCTGGGCTGTCTTCAGGCCGCTAAGGCCGATACCGAATAGATTTGCCATGCTCAGGCCCTGCCGCCGTTGTCTGAAGTGGTGTCAGCGCTGGCAACACGGCTATCGCTGCTGCCAATCAGCTGACGGGCGATCTGCGACACCTTGCGCGCGTACTGCGGGTCGGTCGCGTAACCGGCGCTTTGCAGCTCACGGAAGAAGGTATCCGGATTCGCGGTGCTGCTCAGCGCCTTGCTGTAGCGGCCGTTACTTTCCAGAAAGCTCACATAATCCTCAAAGCTTTGCTCCCAGGAGCTGTAACTGCGAAAGTCCGCCCGCTCGCGGGTGCTGACGCCGTTGCGGTATTCGGTGGTGGCCACATTGGCGCTGTCACCCTGCCAGCCGCCATGGGCCTTGATACCGAACAGGTTGTGGCTGGAGCTGCCGTCGGACTGACGAATGACTGACTTGCCCCAACCGGTTTCCAGCGCCGCCTGGGCAACCAGATAATGCGGGTCAACACCCAGACGCGCCGCGGCCTTCTCGGCCATCGGCAGCATGGTCTCGACAAACTCCTGGCTGTTGGCAAAGCGAGTACGCTGAGCAGCCTCACCGGATACCGCCGCCACCGTCGATGCACTGCGGCGCATGGCCTCGATACCGCGCAGTGGCTGCCAGTCATTGCTCTGGCTGCTGGCGGTGCTGGCCTCGGCACGATCCAGACGCTCGGCCCAGGCACTGTAATCGGAGGCAACCTGCAGACGGCGGCGCGCCAACAGCGCGGACTGATCTACTGCCGACGCGCCGGCGCCCGACGCAGCCGCTCCCGACGCACCGGTGTCAGCGCCGGTGCTTGCGGCCTCGGCCTTGGGCGAGAGCTGACGCATCAGCGCATCGCTCAAGCCCAGCCCGCGGCCCTCGGACAAATGCACCGCCATCTGGTTGTCGTACATTTCCTGGTAAAACTTGGTCTGCGGGGTATTCAGCGGGTTGCCCTCGGCAAACACCGCGTTGGCATCACGCATGCTCTTGATCATCATGTTGACGAACAGCGATTCAAACTGCTGCGCCACCTTGCGCACGTTCTCCGGGCTGTTGGCGTCGCTGCCAGCCTTGAGTTGACTGATGCTGTTGATGTCGGTGTAGCTGGTGGTGATGCTCATGGCTCGCTCCCCGGTCAGATGATGACCAGATCGGCATTCAAGGCGCCGGCCTGCTTAAGCGCTTCGAGAATGGCCATCAGGTCGCCCGGCGCAGCGCCAACCTGATTGACCGCACGCACGATTTCATCCAGCGAAACGCCCGGATTGAACACAAACATGCGGCTGTCGCCTTCCTCGATATTGATCTGTGAACTCGGCGAAATAACCGTCTGGCCACCGGACAGCACACCGCCCGGCTGACTGACCTGCGGGTTTTCACTGATGGTCACAGTCAGGCCACCGTGGGTAACGGCTGCCGGCTGCACGCGTACATCCTGACCAATCACAATGGTGCCGGTACGCGAGTTGATAATGACCTTGGCCGCCGCGCTGCCCTGCTCCACGGTCAGGTTCTCGACCATGGCCAGATAATCCACCCGCTGGTTGGGGTCGATCGGCGCACGGACCCGCACCGAGCCGCCGTCCAGCGCCTGGGCAACGCCAGGGCCAAAGGTTTCGTTGATGCGATCAACCACGCGCTTGGCCGTAGTAAAGTCCGGCCGATTGAGGTTGAAGATCAGGTGATCGCCAGAGGCGAACGGGCTGGATACCGAACGCTCAACGGTCGCGCCGTTAGGGATACGCCCGGCGCTCGGAATGTTCACCGTGATGCGCGAGCCATCGGCACCCTCGGCGCCAAAGCCGCCCACCACCAGGTTGCCTTGGGCGATGGCATACACCTGGCCGTCGATCCCCTTGAGCGGCGTCATCAGCAGCGACCCGCCGCGCAGGCTCTTGGAGTTACCAATCGAGGACACGGTCACGTCGATAGTCTGGCCCGGACGCGAGAACGCCGGCAGATCGGCGTGAATAGCCACGGCGGCGACGTTCTTCATCTGGATGCGCGTTCCTTCCGGCACGGTGATGCCAAACTGGGTCAGCATGTTCTCGAAGGTCTGCACGGTGAACGGGGTCTGGCTGGTCTGGTCACCAGAGCCATCAAGGCCCACGACCAGGCCGTAACCGATCAACTGGTTGCTTCGCACCCCGGCGATGCTAGCGATGTCCTTCAGACGATCAGCCAGCGCCAGCGGACTGGCAAGGCAAAGACAGAGGCAGATAATCAGGCTGCGCATGGCAGTACTCCTGTCAGAACGGCCACATGGGGCTGAGGAAGAACTGACTCAGCCAGCCGGGCTGGTTGGCATCGGCAAAAGCGCCCTTGCC
>MDTG01412906.1_pt1 | contig 12953 bp, 17 predicted proteins | sample 811421 | NCBI WGS metagenome assembly MDTG01 (sample SAMN05326645, study PRJNA326480) | marine metagenome | isolation source: seawater | place: Pacific Ocean: South East | collected 2011
AATACGAATGTAAATAGTCCTCTTCGTTTGTTTTATTGGAATCGGGAGCAATCAGCGTCTTCAACGATCCCAGTACTTAAGGAAATCAAAGTCACAGGTGCTATCTAATGGTCGCCACTCGCAACATCACCGATCTGAACACGCTCGTCACGCCAGCGGCTGACGACATCATGCTGATCGTCGATCGGCTAAGCGCGACCAGCACAGAAGCGAAGCAGATCACCTGGGGCAATGTTATTGAGGCCGTACAGGATATTGTATCCTCATTAGCTACTGATTCAACCACTCTTAATTTTACTTACGACGACGCCAACGGCACACTTACTGCTGCAGTCAATAACGATACTTCTACTCAGAAATCTATCTTTCACGATGGAACAACATCTTCAACCCGCCAGGAAGGGCGTTTTGTTGACGGTGTTGGTGTAAATGTCGTAGTTGCGGATGATAATTCAAATAATCGTGCAAATATCACCGTCAATAATACAGGCGTTGTTAATGCTACTAATAACAATGTTGGTGGCACTCACTATGACCTGCTGTCCTCTGTTGTTGTTGAATCTGATGGTAGTAAAACCCTCGGTGTAAAGCCACTTAAGCTGGGTTCAAACAAATTAACCGCTACATCAACAGATTCGGGCGAGTCTTTGACCCTGGATATTGATCCAGCAAATATTAATTTAAACGATCTAAATTCCTCTACTCCGCTCGGAGTCAGCGTTGGTGGAACTGGGGCATCAACAGCGGCAAATGCTCGAACAGGTCTGGGTGCCGCTAAGTCCGGTGCGAACAGTGACATTAGCGCCCTTAGCGGACTAACTACCGCGCTGTCTATTGCACAGGGTGGAACTGGCGACACGACTGCCAGTGGAGCACTGAAGAATTTAGCGGGTCTCAACAGTGTTGTTGATGTCGGCGCGTCCGGCCAAAGTATTGTTCACAGCACACAGAATCTGGTCTCTGGGGCTTATCGGGCCGAACTAAAAGGCATCAAACCTGCATCCGGCAACACCGTTACTGTCACCACTGATGGATCGGATATTGCGATTGGCGTGAATGCCAATAATGTTATCGACAATTTGACTGGCGCACGAAACATCAATGGTGCTCGCATCACCGGTTCAGCCGAGCCGATTAATGCAAGTGATTTGGCCACTCGTGGGTTTGTTCTAAGTGTCGCCCAGGGTTTAGATATCAAAGAGTCGGTGAAGGTGGCAACCACTGGCGGACTGGCTGGCACCTATGCGACTAGCGGTCAAACTCTTACTGCAAACAGCAACGGCGCGATTTCAGTTGACGGCGTGACACTCAGTGCGGCTGATCGTGTGCTTCTGCGTTCTCAATCAGATGGCGCCCAAAATGGCATCTATACAGTTACCACAGTCGGTAATGGCAGCAATCCATTTGTCCTGACAAGGGCACTCGATTTCAATACCAGCAGTGAGGTGGGCGCTGGTTCGTTCATGTTCGTGGAAAGTGGCACCGCGAATGCAGGCAAATCATTTATTCAATCAACATCTGGCCCAACGCTTGATACAACTGCGCTGGTTTTTAGTGTTTTTGGAGACTCATCTCTTGCTGCCAATTCGGTCGACAACACCAAGCTGTCGAATATGGCTCAGGCCACCATCAAGGGTCGAGTAGCGAGCACTGGCACTGGTGACCCAGTTGATCTGACAGCAGCTCAGTTGATTGGAATTATCAATACTGAATCGAGCGCAACAATTAACGCAGCAAGAGTTGTAACTGCTGCTGAGCTGACAGCAGCTGAGTTGATTGCAAAAATCAATACAGAATCGAGCGCTACAATTAACTCAGCAAGAGTTGTAGCTACTGCTGGCAATGATTTAGTTACCAGTTTAAATACTGCGACTTCCGCTATTGATTGCGGAACCTATTAATTCTTTTAACGTCGATTAGTCGGCATTTAATCTAGGGCTATGGTACTTCCGATCCAGAATTTACGCAGTGGTACGGCGAATAAGCGACCACAAGCAAGTAGTTTGTCCGATGGTCAAATTGCGATCAACTACAACGAAGGGGATCCAGGTATATATATCAAGGGCCACTCAGGTGGACTTATTAAGGTTTCTCCTACAAATGTAGGTACGACAGCCCCCAATACTTCGCCTGCTACAGGAGGAGCCAGTGGGAGATCAAAGGGTGAAACTTGGCTGGACACTACTTATAGTCCCCCCTGCTACAAGGTCTGGAATGGTAGTGCGTGGACAGAAGTCGGACGGTTCACCACGCTTTATTTAGATGGTGTCTACAAGCAGAAAATTGTTGCTATGTCTGGTACAGCGGTAGATTGTTCCGCTGGTAACTATTTTACAAAGACTTGTAATGGTTACTCTTCATTTTCATTTACCAACGTTCCTAGCTCCTGTGTTTTCTCAGTAACACTTGAGATTACGCATACCGGTGGCTCTATTAATTGGCCTTCATCGGTTAAGTTTTCAGAGAATAATCCGCCTAACTTAACTACTGGCAAGACACATCTATTCTCATTCGTAACTGACAACGGGGGCTCACGTTGGCGTGGTGCTTTCCTCAAAGATTTCGACAACTAAAAGGAGATTTAGAAATGGATCCGACTTCAAGGGCACTAATGTTTGGCGGGAAAGCAGCCATTCCTGTAGTGCCAGGTCAAACCGTTTACGCTAGTGATGGAACATATACTTTCACTGCTACATATACTACAGATCACAGAATTCAAGTCTTAGGTGCTGGCGGTGGAGGTGGATCTAGTCGAGGTGGTGGAGGTGGTGGTGGTGCTGCAATGTCTGTATTGACGCTCACTGCAGGCACTTCTTATACGGTTGTTGTTGGAGGTGGCGGGGGAGCAGGCGCTGCGGGCGGTAATTCCTCGGTTGCTGGTGTTGTGGGAGCTGGAGGAAATTTTGGCAACAATCCCTCAGGTGGTCCTGGTGGCGGCACTGGCAGCACTGGCTCCAATGCAGGTCAATCAACTTTTAACGGTGGTAGAGGCGGAAATATGGGTGGCTCTGGATCTAGTGGGGCTGGCAGTGGCGGAAATGGCGGTGGTGGAGTGAACTACAACGGCGGCGGAGGTGGTGCCGCTGGAACCGGAAGTACTTACACCGTTCCAAGTGGTGGTGGTGGCGGTGCTGCGTGGGGATATTCAGGTTCCTCTGGAGGTGCAGGTCGGAATGGTGGGAGTCCCGGATCGAATGGGCCAACTAATGGATACAATCCCGGACCCCCAGGTGGTAATTATGGTGGAGGATCTGGAACCGGTAACTGGGGCGGAGGCAACGGAGGTATGGGGTATGTCAAGATAAGTTGGGCATAACAAGATATAACGTTCAGTTTTTCTAAGTAAATCTTAGTTTTGCTGATTACAAATTATTTACCATGGCAATTACAGCAATGTTAATCAAGTTAGTCGACGGCGTACCTGAGGGTTATCCTCTCATTCAATCCAATTTTTTCCAGCTATTTCCGTCCACATCGTTCGCCTTACCGTTAACGCCAGACGACGTAGAGCCCTTCGGCTATGGGATTTACGAGTTTTCTGATAAACCAGAACCGGGTATGCATCAAAATGTGGTCGAGGTAACCCCGGCACAAGATGTTGACAGTGGTGTCTGGATTCAGCAGTGGAGTTTTACAGAGCAGACCGACGAGGAAAAAGCTGCGTCCGATGCTCACCATGCAAGGACTATACGAACTGAGCGAACGGGTAAATTAATGAATTGTGATTACACACAGCTTCTTGATTCGCCAGTAGATAGTGACCAATGGAAGGAATATCGGCAGGCCCTGAGAGATTTGACAGACCAGAGTGGTTTTCCTTGGGATATTACTTGGCCTGTGTCTCCTTTTGGAGAATCATAAAACCCGCCTGACGGAATCAATCAAATTATTTTTTTCAGAAAATGTATCACGACTGGTGTTGGGTTGATAGCGGTCTTTCTAAATTAGAATGCGACAAAATTGTTTATGCTGGCGAGCAACAGTTAGTACAGGCATCAGTCGGAACTGCTAACGATCAACGGTTGGATGAACGTGTGCGAAAGGGGAAGGTAAGCTTTTTCAATTCAGGCGACCATCCCGATGCTGACCCGCATATTGAGCGAGCTTTACAGGCTTTTACTAGTATCGTTCACGAGTTTTGGGGTTATCAGATTACTGATTTCGAGGCTCCACAATTTACAAGCTACAAAAGAGGTGACAAGTATAATTGGCATGTTGATTGTGGGGATAAAAAATTCACAAGAAACTTTTCAGCATCGTTGGAACTCTCATCGCCTGAGGACTATTCAGGTGGTGGGCTTGAGTTTATTGGTCTAAATAACAATCGACCTGATCGAAAGTTGGGTCGTATGGTTATATTTCCTTCTGGCCTTACACATAGAGCCCGACGTGTAATTTCTGGTAAGCGGTCTGCTCTGGTTATTTGGGCCTCTGCAAATGTATTTCAAGAGCCTGAAAATCTGGAGGCTAAATTCTTTTCAGAATATAAAGGTTAATTCGCGTAATCAATACTACTTACACCGCGCCATCTAGAACCACCGTCGTCTGTGACAAAAACAAATAAATGAGTTTTCCCCGTAGACACACTAGGGGCTGAATCGTCTGGCCACTTAACTGCACTTGGCCAAGATAGTGATCCGCCAGTGTGATACACCTCTAAAGTAAACGAATAAGCTCTTCCTGAGGCCGGTACATTGCTGAAGCTATAAGTTGTATTACTGCTAGCTGTATGACAGAAATAATTACCAGTTGAGCAGTTCACTGAAGTACCACTCATTGTCACCTTATTTCCAGCGTATGCACCTGTTACATCCAGATCTACGTTCGATGATACGGCGCTAAGTCCAACCGCTAGTGTTCCGCCCTTTACTAAGCCACTTGTAGAAATACTGCCACTAGTGCTTACCGCCGTTGAGCCAGCGATAGTTCCGCTTGTGATTGCAGCTCCAGACACTTTACCTGCAGTGCTGATTGTGGAAAGCTTTGAGTCACCAATACTGCCAGCCAGCTTTGAAGCAGCAATTGAACCCGCTAATTGGGCATTCGTAATTGTCCCACTCAGTGACGAAGTGGGATAGTTAGTCGCATCACTAAGGTTAAATGCTGGTGTCGCGTCTGTTGCACCCAGACTTAGTGTCAAGCCACCCAACGAAATGCTTGAATTTGCCAACTTGCTGTTAGCAATAGACCCTGCTAGCTGAGCATTAGTAATAGTTCCACTTAGTGAGGAAGTGGGATAGTTAGTTGCATCACTTAAGTCAAATGCTGGAGTAGCATCGGAAGCACCTAAGTCAACAGATACTCCACCAAAGGAAACACTATCGTTTGCTAACTTGCTATTTGCAATTGAACCCGCTAACTGAGCATTAGTTATGGTTCCACTTAAGGATGATGTAGGGTAATCGGTAGCATCAGATAGATTAAACGCTGGTGTTGCGTCAGTCGCTCCTAGTGTTAGGGTCAAACCACCAACACTCATGGTTGAGTTTGCTAACTTATCATTCGCAATTGACCCACCTAGTTGAGCATTAGTAATAGTCCCACTAAGTGAAGACGTTGGGTAATTAGTGGCATCACTTAGGTTAAATGCTGGAGTTGCATCTGTAGCGCCAAGATTAACTGTTACACCACCAAGTGAAACACTGGAGTTCGTTAATTTGCTATTTGCAATGCTGCCTGCGAGCTGAGCATTTGTAATTGTCCCACTCAGCGAAGATGTTGGGTAATCAGTGGCATCACTTAGGTTAAAGGCTGGAGTAGCGTCTGTGTCACCTAGGTTAAAAGTTAAGCCCCCGACACTAATGTTTGAGTTCGCAAGCTTGCTATTTGCAATACTGCCTGCCAGCATTGTGTTGGTAACGCTTCCAGCACTTCCATTCAGAAAGTTATCAACAGTGACTGTCTGGGTACTGGTGATAATCTGATCTACTTTTACTGATCCGTAAGCCATTTAGAGTATGTGCCAGATTGCATTTTGTGGGACTTCAACAGTCACGCCGTTGGCTACTTCAACTGGTCCAACTGATAATCCATTGTACCCAGAAGTCAATGTGAGGTTTGAGCTTATCGCCTGTTGAGATTGAAGGACTTGACCTTGAGCAACCCCTCCTCCAACTTCAACAACTGTTTCGGTTCCACTAACAGACTTCTTGATGAAGACCTTGCCGTCCGTCGTATTGATAGCAAGTTCACCCAGCTCAAGTTGAGCTGTGGTCGGTGTTCTTCCTTGAACAGAAGAACGTATGTGTTTGATAGTGGAAGCCATAAGGTTTTATTTGTTCTAGAAAGTACCACCGTCAATTTCTACATTATTAATTGTATTACCCGACCCAGTAATGGCCAGGTTGCTTACTACGCGGCTAGAGTTAATAATTGCGGTCCCACCTATGCTAAATCCGCCTGTCGTTACATTAACGTTCTGGTTAAACGTCCAAGAGTTGGTGGCATTTACCCAAACGATTGAGTAATCAGCCGCACCTTTTAAGGTAATGCCTCCACCGTCTGCGGTTATATCTGTTGGGCTTGAGGTATCACCAAGAAGGATATTTTTATCCTCGACCTTTACCTCAGTTGTGCTCAGGCTAACCAACGCACCATTGACTGTCAGGTCGCCTGTGATGACGGCATCACCACCAACAGCTAAGTCAGTGGTGACGGTCAGATCGTTTCCGATAGTGACATCTGAAGGCAAGCCAATCTTGACCGTACCTGTCGTGGAAGTGCTTACATCAGTCTCGTTTGTGGTGCCAGAGAAGGTGAGAGCCTCTCCCAGTGCTCGAGTAAAAGTGTCCGTCCCGTCTGTGAGGGTAAATGTGCTGTTAGTCAGTGACGAGTTAGGAATGGACCCCAGCGCAATGACCCCCGTTCCGCTGGTATACGTCACACCAGTTGCTGTTGTTGCAGAAACAGATGCTCTAGATCTGGCGTCTGTGTAATAAAGGTTGGAAGAACCTTCAGCGACATTATCGGTGCTTAAGTTTATGCTCCCACCGAGTGATAGGTTACTTCCATTAATAGTTACCGAACTATTTGCTAGGCTACCGTTAGGAATATTTTGGCCACCAATCGCGACCACACTTGTCGCATTCCCCGAGCCATCATCGCCATAGCCGTAGTACAGCAGCTTGTCAGTTGAGACCTCGTTGAATGCCAACTCACCGCTCTTGAGCGTAGTTGGGCCTCCTGCGTTTCCTGAAGCTCTGCGCTTGATCTTGAGTGTGACTGCCATTAGAAATTACCACCAGTGATTGTTAGGTTGTCCTCTAGTTCGTTTGTTGGAGCGAACTGTGTGCCGTTAAATTTCAGCACTTGTCCAACATCCCCTGATGTCAGGGATCCAATCGCAACGTTGTCAAAAAAGATGGCACCGGCAAATGGTGGACCTTGTGGTCCTGGAGCTGTGACTTCTATTACCTGAGAGGCTGTGCTTTGGACTGCAACAGATGTTGGAGTCTTAGTTACTGTTACCAGGCTTGATATTTTATTTATGTTTACTTGAGCCATTAGATAACTCCCGTAATACCTGGATCAAGCGCTGTTCTGCCTTGCAGCAGGAAGAACCGTTCTCCTGCTGGCTCAGTAATTAGAACATCATATAAACCCGCCGTTGTAATCCCGGCGGTAATAGTAGAGCTGAGTTTCAGGTTAAATTTGCCTGCAGATCTGTCTGTAAATGTGCTTGTAAATGTTGCGATCACGTTTGAATATGTTTGATCAACAATTTTTGATTGCACTGTAAATCCTGTCATGTCTACTCCATTACCTGATGAATCCAGATATTGAAGATCCATGCTGTATGTAGCTCCCTGGTGAATTGTTATATCTAATGTCCCAGGATCCCGCATGATTTCTCACCTAGTGCCTATTTGTATTGTAAGCGAAGCTATGATTATTATAGTGAGAATAAGGATTTGGAACCTGTACTTCCGCTCAGTATTGTTATCTCAGTGATCGGAGGTGCTGCTGCTGGATTCTTGTCTCTCGGCAAAAAATTTAGTGACAACGATCAAAGATATGGCCTGCACTTTGAAAAAGTAGATACTCGTATTGATCAGATCGAACTAAGGCTTGCTAAAGAGTATGTAGACCGCCAAGACCTGCAGGTAATTCTTGAGAGATTAGACGATCGTATTGATCGTATGGATCTGAAGTTAGATCGGATCTTATTCAGTGCGACAACATCACGCATGGATTATGATAAAAACGCCCCTAACATTTAGTCATCATGGGTATCATTGAGAGCCCTATTTTTTGGATAATTCTGGCTGCAGCGAGTGAAGTTCTGGCCGCTATCCCAAACGAAAAAGTGAAATCTAATTCGCTTGTTCAACTTATCGTGTCTGCTGCAAACGCTTTATTGGCTACCCGTAAGGGAAAGTAAGTTGGCCTCCTGACGGGCGGATGGTTTGGGGTTTTAAATCCAGATCAACGCTCGAAACACTTCGACGGATAATTCAAGCGCGAAAATTCTTAGCTTTGCTGCCCTCAAAATTGGCACAAGCTGAGACCAAGTGGCATGCAGCTCAACCTAAGCGTCCACCAGATTTTGAATTTATAGAACAAGAGCCTGATGGCTCCGAAGCCCAACGTTTGTTGGGAGGCCCAATCCAAAAACGATTTCGATTTCATAAGGATGATCCAAAGATTTGAACCCGGCAAGCTGCTGGATTTTTTTAAGTATTTCGACTCAGAGAATCAATTTCACTTAGACGCAGTCAATCTGCTTCAGGAGGAGTGCGAGGCGCTGGATCCTGATGTCATGTCGGATTTTGCGTCATGGGTGCGGATGTTCCGCAGCACCACCACCCCTGGGGTGTCTTTGAAATTTACTCCGCAATTGTTCGAGAATCTGACGGGTTACCCAGCCAACAGGTTCAGCGCGGATTTTTGCCACGACTGTGCGTTCTTGTTCGATGTCACGGGATTTTCAGATCACCGTGATGCATCACGAATGCTGATGGCAAATTTGCTTCATGAAACTGGACGGTTTCGGTGGCTCAAAGAAATAGCCAGCGGAGATGCCTACGAAAATCGCGTGGATCTGCAAAATACAGAGCCTGGAGACGGCAGGCGTTTCAAAGGTGCTGGCGTGATAATGCTTACGGGCAGATATGGTTATACCAAGCTGTACAACTTTCTCAAAGATACTGAAGGAGTTGATGATCCAAAGATTCTGACTGTTGGATGTAATCATGTTGCCGAGAGGTATCCATTCACAAGCGCTGTATCCTGGATCAAAGATAATAATCTCCTAGACGTATGTCTCAGTGAAGGCTTCGATTCTTGTTGTTATCGTATAAACGGCGGATGGAACGGCTATCAAGATAGGCTTGAAATGTTGGCCCGCTGTCAAGAGTTTATGGTTTAAAAATGCTTGTTAAAGATCAGTTTGTAAGCGGCAGCCCTAAGCGCACCAGCATCGGTAATGGACGCCGCAAGCGTACATCAACAGGGCGCACAAAGCGTTCTCCTAGGCGCAAGATGTACCGAGGCCAGGGCAAGTAATGACTGACTTTCCTTGGGTGGTGTCTTTTATGATCTTCACCCTATTGGCTGCCGTTACTTACATGATCGCAGTCATTCTGAAGCTGGATGATGAGGCTCAGTCTCGCTAAATCGTTTCCAGCCTGTGGCCCATCCATAGATGTTTGGGTTGGATTCCAGGGGTGCCATTTCTGAGAAGCCACGTTTCCACCCCTGGTCCCGCATAAGTTCTTCTATGCGGTCTTTTAATTGTGTCAAATCTTCTAGCGTTCCTGTATAACGGAACCTAAGATATCTGACCTTTGAATCACCCATGTCTAATATGTTGGTCCCCGTGGATCTCCTTATGCAGCTCGATTGCAGTCTCTAGGCTTCTTTTAGCTTTGATTAGATCGTCGAGTTGTTTGTCAGGGGAGCCCTTATATTTGTGGGGATAGCGTTGAATATACTTTATCGAATTTACGGTTACGAATGTTAGTAACCCCTCGGCCCCATACATGGTCTTAGCCACGTCATAAGGCGAAATGCCTTTGTTGTAGTGGTCTGGATCTTCTGCGGCTGGTTCTGTAGCTAAATACTCGTCTGTACCAAAAAGCGGGTGGGGGACAAAGGCCATGTCCTTGTCATCCCTGCCCGCGATCGTGTTGAACATTTGAAGAGATTTTTGCTCCTCTTATGTAACCGCGTTTTGACGCCCGGTGCGCCAGTTATGCGGCCTTCTGGTAGCTCTGGCCCCTATAGGTCAGAAAGATGGGCTGGGCCTTTGCAGCCGCCATCTGTGCGTCCTTAAGCGCTTGCTTTTTAACTGCTTGCTGACGGACGAGTTGAAGCACGTTCATGGATCTACTCCACGATCCACACCCCGTTGCTTGTGTGGCTCAAGTGCAGCCCTGGTGGGCTCAACGTGTCCTCATATTACCGAGCAAATTCGGCCCGTGATCTTGACGAAACGCCCGATCTGCATAGAGTAACTGCATCTTTTCAGGCCGATTTACCCCCAAAAGCCCGTTTAGAGTCCAGTTATAAGACTGAGTCTCACTTTTGAAACTCACTGCAGTGCAACGGATCTCGAGTCTCAAGATCTGCATGGCATGCAGGGGGTCAGCGGTTCGAATCCGCTTGGCTCCACTTTCAAAAGAACTGTGGCAGAAGGGGTTTCGAGGAATCGAAGCCCTTTTTTGTTGCCAGGGATTTTTGTCTCATTTGAGACTCACTCAGGCTTTTAGCCTGTTTCCCTGAGCCTGCACCACTGGGATTACTTGCTTTTGGGGGTTTTCTATCCTAGAAAAGACAAAACCCCACCAGTTAGGCCAATGAATAGGATCCCCGGCAAGCCTTCCACGGCTACTTGGAACGACAACCTTGAAAAGATAGGGTCCAGATACCGGATGGTGATTACAAGCCAGACCAAATACATCATGGTTCGGGCCAAAACTTTTTTTGAGGATGGGTCCAAAACCCGTTCCACTGGTATTTCGTGGCCTGAACCCAAGGGTTTAGAGCGGGCTTTTCAGTTGATTTTGGAGATGGGCTACGCCGAAAAACCCCTGCAGCTCCTTGGCGTCTCAGAGGCCAGCACCAGCCCCACAACGCTGGATGGGTGGACTGCGCTGGCGTTGTTGTTGGAGTCTGATCTCAACCGTGAGGGGATCAAATGGCAGGGCCAGGACTTCGACACCCATATGAAGGAGATCCGCGCCTTCAAGGGGCCTGTAGTGGCTAGCAAGCTGCAGGAATGGGTCATGGCAGCTCCCGACCACTCCAGGGTTCGCGTGCGGCGTTTGGTGACTTTGCGAAGAATCTTGACCCTGAGCGATTTTGATATTCCGATGAAATGGTTCACAGACATAAAAAAATATTCAAAATTCGACAGCAACAAAGCTAAAAACGATCGAATTTTGCCTACAGATACACAAATTGAGGACTTCATCGATCACATCGAGAATCCGGCTTGGCGAGCAGTTTTTGGCTTTTGCGCGGCTTACGGACTAAGACCGCACGAACCGTTCACCTTGATTGACTGGCCTGATGAAGATGGCTACATCTATTTGAATTCAAAAAAATCGGGCGAGAGGGGGCTTACTGCACGTCGGCCTGATTGGGTTGATCGTTGGAACTTACGGGATTCGGTCCTGCCTGAGCACAATCCAGCCGCAAGCGGTAAGGCTTTAGGCAAAAGAACTAGTCAACAATTTACCCGTTTAAGCCATCTCGATACTTGGGGAGTAAAGCCTTCAACCTATGACTTACGCCATGCATTTGCTGCGGCTCACTACACCCAAGAGCAGTTCGCTCATCTGCAGACAAGAGAGATCTGCGAGTCGATGGGGCACTCAGAAGACGTTCACAGAAACGTCTACAAGAGGTGGATTGATAAGGCTGCTAAGAAGGCGCAATTAAAACGTCGTCACTTGGGGGTTGCGGCCTGACCCGACTAAGTCGACTAGCCCGACTGCCCAGGCAACAGACCTCGTCCACCCCCCTCATCGGGAAAGTCACGGGGTCTGCTTTCGATTATGTCTTTACCGCCAGCCTTTCTTTCATGCGCCTGAAAGCTGGCTCTTTTATACCTGATGCCAAACGGATCGGGGTGCCAATAAACGGGCAAGTAATCAGCTCTTTGCAGTTTCATGAACTGCGCCAGTGTCATGTGGTGTATGCCCAGCGCGACAAATCCATCATGAGAGATGAGATGATCACCACAATCATGGACATACAACATCAATAAACCCTGAGTAACTAACTTCTTTCTGTAGTCACCTTACCGAGTAAACACTGCGTCAAAGTTCTTAGAAGTCTGGTTTAATTGGCAATTTTAAATATATGGATTTCCTGACGTAGTATGTATTGGTAAGCATTTTTGCTGAGTACTTAATTTGTAAAATCGTCTTTATTTTTAATGGCCCAAGCAACATTATCAAGTCCTAGGAATCAATCATCCTGGGACATATTTACTGAGTGGACAACAAGCACCAACAACCGTCTTTATGTGGGTTGGTTTGGAGTCTTAATGATTCCGTGCCTGTTAGCTGCCACAATCTGTTTCGTCATCGCTTTCGTCGCCGCTCCTCCGGTTGACATTGACGGTATTCGTGAGCCAGTCGCTGGTTCTCTTATGTATGGCAACAACATCATCTCCGGGGCAGTTGTCCCGTCTTCAAATGCAATCGGCTTGCACTTCTATCCCATCTGGGAAGCAGCCAGTCTCGATGAGTGGTTGTACAACGGAGGACCATTTCAGCTCGTTGTATTCCACTTTCTCATCGGCATCTACGCTTATATGGGACGCGAGTGGGAACTTAGTTATCGACTAGGAATGCGCCCGTGGATCATGGTTGCTTATTCAGCGCCTGTTGCAGCAGCATCCGCAGTCTTCCTTGTTTATCCATTCGGTCAGGGCTCGTTCTCTGATGCAATGCCCCTGGGCATCTCTGGAACCTTCAACTACATGTTGGTGTTCCAGGCTGAGC
>MDTG01064017.1_pt1 | contig 12952 bp, 11 predicted proteins | sample 811421 | NCBI WGS metagenome assembly MDTG01 (sample SAMN05326645, study PRJNA326480) | marine metagenome | isolation source: seawater | place: Pacific Ocean: South East | collected 2011
CGGGTTACCCCACAGAAACCTAAATCCTGCGCGTCTACCAATTCCGCCACTTTCGCTTTATATAATTTTGTTAATCCTATTTCGAATTATAGCAATGATTCATATGTTCTTGAGAGTTTTTTTTCAAAAATAATATAAATTAATGTCAAATAAAAGAACTGAAAACCGAATATGGTCATCCATAAATCTGAGGTTATTGATATACCGAAAAAATATAAACATACAGGAGGTAAAGTTGAGAGTGTTGCTATACTGAGTCCTGTTATTGAATTTGCACTATGTTTAGAAATTTCAAAAGTTAACACATATTGATTTACGAGGTTATGAAGATGGTTATTATCTGGATTAAACGGTGATGATTTTTTGATATATCTAAGAACAATAGATCGAGCTATCTCGAAACACGGATAAATAAGGATTGATGCTAAAAAGAAAATACTTACACTATTATTAGAATAGAATTCAAGGCTTTTGAAGGCAACAAGAGCAGAAAGTGAGTAAGCACCAAAATCTCCTAAAAAAATTCTCCCCGTAGATACATTAAAAACTATAAAAGCAATGAGAGAGATCGTTACAGAGAAATTGAAAATAGAGTTGTCTAAACTATATGCAACAACAAAATACCCAAGAAAGATCGACGGAAGAAGGCCATTCGCTCCGTCGGCAATATTTCCTGCATTAATAAAGCCAGAAACCATTATTATGGTAAATAGATATATAAATATATGAGAATCATTTAAGTTTAAATATTTAAATATCTCTAAATCCAACGGTATTAAATCAGGCGACAGATATAAACTAACTGAGACAAGAAATAACATTGATATTAATCTAGCAATTGAACTCAAATTCTGCCTGAGATCCTCAATCAAACCAATAACTCCAATAAAAAAAGACAAAACTATAGTCTTGTCAAGCTCCGACAAAAAATCTCTTAAATTGAATTGATCTTGAAAAAGAATATGTGAGCAGCAACCAACGATAATTGACAAAACAATTGCAATGCCGCCCAATCTTGATGTTCCCGCAGATAAGCCATGTTTGACGTCTGGATCTCTACCAAGATTGATTTTAGAAAATAATAAAAATAAGACAAAAGCTAATAAACCATTTGCACCTGTAAATAGGATAGAAATCAGCAGCACTAGTATTACATTTGTATCGTAGCTATCCTTTGCCATTTTTTATGCCATAATTTACTGAAAAACAGTACTAAAAGCTGCTATTGAAGCAATACTCTGAAATACTACTTGTGATACAGTGCTATATAGATTTAATGGTGTCTGATAATTTGATTTTATTGGAACAACAATCGTGTCGCCTGCCTCAATGGAGCTATTATTATCATCAAATTGAAGCAAGGACTTTCTATTTATATCTTTGTAAACAGAACCGTCAGCTCTGATAATATATAGATCTTTTAGATTTGCTCTTGCAGTTGTCCCTGCGGCTAATTGCAAATAATCGGTTACATCATACATATCCTGAAGGACAAAGCTCCCAGCTCTTCTGACTTCACCAACAACCGTTACAGCATTCGTGAATTTTGGAATTGTAAGTACATCACCATCCTGAAGAACGATATCTGCTGATCGATCACCATTCATTAATCTTGGGACGTCAATTATTAATCTTCCATATACCTCTGTTGAAAGAAGCGCCTCAATTCCTGACTCAATATCACTGGAAGAGACTGAAAAATCTTGAGATTCTTTTGTCATAGATCTAGCAGCATTATCTCTTCTTATCGTGTCGCCTAATATTTGTAATTGCTCTCTTTCTTTTTGCTTAATACTCTCTCTTGTGAATAGAGCTCCTTGAATAAAGCTTTCACTCGTGAATCCTCCAGCTCTTCTTATCACAGAAGATAATTTTTCATTTGGACTTATTAAGTAACTTCCTGGATAAGCGACCTCTCCCACCAAATACACCACATCAGTAGCATCCCAGTCTTTTATACTTCTTATGTGAAGATGATCTAGATTTTTTACTTTTATTTCAGAATCAAGTTTCATATTGATATCTGTTGTTTTTATCTCTATTGAACCAGAAGGTTTTACAATAGTTTTTCTTAGTTCTGCAGAATCTATGTAAGCATTATCGGAATAACCACCAGCGAGATCAATTAAGTCTGAAAATGTAGAATTATCAGTAAGCGGGTAATTACCCGGCACTTTAACAGCTCCACTTATCGAAACAATTTGAGCAAACTCCTCTGAGGATGCTTGTTGTAGAAGTTTATTAATTACAGGTTCAAGTAAAACTCGGCGCTTACCTTGGTTGATGAGATAATATTCTCTTTCCTTTTTCATAAGATATCTAGATTCCATTAATTCCGCGTATGTCATAATATCTCTATTATCGAGATTGAATATCGAATCATTTGAGTTATCCATAAAAGAATTGGGCATAACGCCCATCATCTGCTGATTCATGATTTCTTCACCAGGAACTTGATCACCATTATTCTCCTTGCCATAACTTGGATAATTTATATCAGTTTCTGGGTTATAGATCTCAAGGTCGTTTAAATTATCATCATTATTACCTAAAGAAAATATCATCACTTCATCATGTGCCTTCAATATCGGATCATTTTTTGATTTCGGTTGATCAATTGCATCCTTTAATTCAAAATCAAGAACTTCAATCTTATAGTCACTCGAGCTTTTTCGTCTTATTATGAGCCCTTTAGTATTATCAAAGTTATCAGAGAGGTCTGAATCAATTGAATCAATTATGTCTGTAAATCGAATACCTTGATACCAGCCATATTTTCCTGGTCTTTTTACTGCCCCACTTAACTTTATAGAAATGGTAGACTCCTCATCAATTTCAGCAATTCGAATTATATCCCCATCTTTTAGTTTAAAACTGTGATTACTTGGGTTTGTTAAATCAATATTGATAATTGAAGGCATATTTTCTGATTGGCTAAATCTCTCTATCAAAACTCTTTTTAAAAATGCTCTGCTTTTCGTTCCTCCTGCCAAATCTATTAGGTCAATTATACTTTCATCATCTTTGATTTCATATTTACCAATTCTTCTAACTGCTCCATCTATATAAATACTTTTATTTATTGGCGGAATCAATACAACATCTCCAGTTTGTAGTCGAATGTCGCCAGTTACATCCCCATTTTTAAGTAAGTCATAAACATCAAATTGAGAGATAATCTCTCCCGCTCTTTTAACTTGAATATTTCTTAAACTGCCAATCTCAGAAATACCTCCTGCAACAAATAATAATTGAGAGGCAGTAGATAAGCCTGATACAGAATAAGAACCTGGAACAACTGCCTCACCAGCCATAAAAACATTAATGCTTTTTAATCTTCCCATCGATATACTGCTATTAACACCAATCAATTGCGTCGAAATTCTATTTTTAATATAGTCAGCAGCATCATTGAATGTCATTCCTGAAATACTGATATTACCAAGTTCTGGGAAATCAACAGAACCATCCCTTTTAACAATCAACTGAACCACTTTATCTTGCACCCCGTACATAGATACTATTAATGAGTCACCTGCACCAACAATATAATTAGGAGAGACAGGCACATTATCAACTGGAGCAAAAGTTGAAAAATTACCATTAAATAATGATCTTCCATATATTGGTAAATCTCTTATTGATGCATAGTCTCTTTCAAATATAGGGATACTCTTTCTTCTTTCATTTAGAGCTTTTTCTCTATTATCCTCTGAATTTATGATTGTTTGAATGATTGTATCATTTGCTGTTGACTTTATTTCATCAGCTGGTGCACCAATCCCATTGGCGCCTGAAGAAGAATTTACACTTGAAAGTCCATTAAGATCTACTCCGTATTGATTTGCTAGATCTCTCTGAGCAGATGGTGACATATTTGAAAACTCAGAAATCATAGAAGGTGGAATATTGGGTATTTGTGAATACGATTTACCAATTAATGAAAAAATAATAATTATTATTTTCATCAAGCTTCTTATAATTGTATATTTCTTCATTTGTTTATCTTTCCTTTAAATGCATCTTTTTTAGATTAATAAATTGAAATTTAGCATAATATTTAAATTTCTAATTATTTGAATTGTACCCTATTGTTTGTTTTATACCCAATTCCAATGTTGGATAGTTTGGATGTATTTTAAAATATAATTTATTTATCATATTGTTTGAATCTATATGAATCTGATTCCTATACTCTCCCTCACTTTGAGCGCCTATACACAACTGATGAAATTCTCTTAACCCATTAGACTCAACTTCATACATATTTGTACAATTATGTTGTGAAATTTCAACGCCATCTACCTTATAAATTAAAAAGTCATTTTTACTAACTATTTCGATTAGACTTTCATTGGGCAAAACACCCTCTACTTTGTATATTTGATCATTCATAAAATAAATAAATACACTGTTGTCTGTAAATATAATTTGATCTTTTAGGTTGACTGCAAATAAATATTTCTCACTTCCAGACCATTTCATTTGCCAATTCTTCTTAGGTGAATTCTCGTTTTCAGACTTTACAAGACTGGCCAAATAATCGAATTGAGTAGAAGTAACTGTACAAGACAAAAGAAGAAAATGGACTATAAGCAGAAAAACGATTCTGATTACCATGACCTCATCCTTGTTTTATTATTATTTAGGGCATCGTAACGAACATTTCTAAGATCAAACCAAAGTTTTCCTGTAAAACCATCTAATTTTTGACCTCCATCACGCTGAACTGATCTTATAGTTGTACTAATATTGTTTTTTGAATTGATATTAAAAATCGAATCAAATGGTATTTTGAAAAATAATCCCTTATCAAAACTACCTTCGCCAAAATCGGAAGACGATACATCAGTAAATGTTGCGAAAGCACCAACAGAAAAGCCGTTATCAAAGGTTCTCCTTACCTCTATTGATGCACCTTTGTCTCTAGCTAAAAATTTACCGAGATGAAGTGCAAAATCGTAATTATAGAATGGTGAAGCATAAAATATGCTCAGATGTTTTGTAGTTACATTATAATTAAGTAGCTCAAAATCTCTTTGATAACCTCTCTTAATAACATTATTAAATGATGCGCCAAATGCGATTCTTGACTTAAAAGGTTGATACAGAAATTCAAAACCAGCACCTGTATACATAGTTTCTAATATTCCAGCGTAGAAGCGATAGTAGAGATTTTCAATTAAGTTTGATCTTTTTTCCAAATAAAGAGATTCTATACCAGAGGAACCTTCTACTAAATATCTATTAATCTCAGTCCGAACACGAGGGATTTTTGAATTTGAGCCTCTATCTAAATCAAAGTTATTACGAATGTCATAGGAATATGATCCAAATAGATTCCAATCTAAAGGTAAATGCATAACTGAATTAATATTCAAGAATATCTGACTCTTAGCTGGTTTATCAGGGTCAAAAAACTGAAATTTCAATGCTGCTTCAATGTTTGTTCTGAGTAGTGGTGATTTTATTTTTGTAATATTTGTGGGGCGCTTTATAGTGCTCGATGATAGGAGTGTAATATCGTTATCAGCACTTTTTGATGCGCTCCTATAACCTGAACGATTATGGTTTAATGTTATTACTTTGTGACCATTTTCATTAATTATGATATCAATATTAGAGATATTTGCGGGTAAATGTATCTCAGATAAAGCTAAAACTCTATTTATAGCATCCGCAGTCAAATTATACCGATAATTTGAAATTTCAATTGCCACATGTTTTTTTTCGTGATTAATCTTCGCTTTTCTCAGTAAAATACCTGATTTATCGAGATCAAAAAACAGCCGATCATACCAACTTGTCAAATCTAATGTGGAAGGAGCAGCCGATAATGAATAACCATCAAAGGATGAATAAAATGGAGTGACTTTCAGATTACTAGGTGATCTTTTTGTATCAAATTTAGTGCTTAAAGATAATCCAACTTGATTACCTTGCTGATAACTTAATTCTAAATCTAGATAATCACTCTTACTCCATTTAATACCATAACTTACAGGAGAAGCTTCAGAAATAGTTTTTCTCTGAATTTCTCTTATATATTTATCACTATTATATTCTAGTAAAAAGCTAAGATTAGAGTTAGGTATTTTATAATTAAAACCGCCAAAGATACCCACATCTCTCCCGCTGAAGAAACTCTCACTCCTTAACTTACCTCCAAATTCACCTCCGATATTATTTTCTATATTTTCCCTTGTTTCAAATTTATTACTAATCATATTTAGTGGATTCCTAAAACTCGCTCTTTGAGCAAGCCTTCCCCAACCCATTCCTAAAGTAAAATCAAAATTACCATATCGTTTTGATGCCACAATATATTCGGAACCCCATAATCCTGTCCCCAATAGATCTTTAATACCAATTGCTAATTCTGGACTATATTGACTCTCTTTCAAAAGCGTTACCTTTGCAGCATAACTTCGGTCATTGGCTCCATCAATACTCCTGGAATTTCTATTAGAGTTGCTCGGATTGAAAACTGTATAACGAAAAGTTGTTTGCAGCCACGGTGTTGCTTGATAGGTTATATTCGTTATATTTGCGATTTTTTGTTGGCTAAAGGATGTGATGAGCTCACCATCTTTCTGCATCCTGGCAGATGGAATATCAATTAGACCAGTTATTCCGAAATCAGAAGCAGAGACAAAGGAACTAACGAATAGAAGTACAATTACACTTGATTGTTTCATTATAATTATAAGTCTAAAAAAAAAGCGGCTAGTGCCGCTTTTCTTTGTTTTTTTTAAAGATTATATTATTGAGTTGTTGTAGTTGTTGTAGCTGCCACAGTTGTAGTACCTGTTGATACTGAAGTTACAGTCGTGCTTGTAGCAGAAACTGAGCCGCTTGACGAAGCAGGTGTTACTGCAGCAGGAGCTGAACTTGAACTGTCTCCCAGTGCTACGAGCAATGCAGCACCAACTACACCTATTGCAATTGCTGTGCCAGCTGATATTCCTCCAGCAGCACCTGCCCCACTAGCTTGAGGATAAGCCGAAGTTGACGCAGACATCAACATAATCGAAAGTATTACTGACACAAATTTATTCTTCATATTAAACACCCTAAATGTAAATTAAAAAATTTTTGATCGCGAACCTATATTGAGAGGTTCATTTGTCATAATTTTTATAAGTTTTTTTAATTTTACCCTAATTTAATTTAATTACAACAATATATTGATAATTATATAAATTGCAGATGAAGTGAATAATACTTATATTTCGATAATAATTCTATAATTTTTCACTAAAATTTATTAACCAAAATATAATACTTTTATAATATTTTAATGTATCAACTGAGATTAAAGATCTTCTGTGACCGCCCTCCCAATAATTGAACCTATTGGCGTTTTAGCTCTTATCCTTATCGGAAGATATTTTTTTTCATGAGAAAACCACAAATCAATAAAAATATCTTGTTTATTAAAGGGCCATATCCTATATTTTTTTGAATTATTTTCACTATTTAAAACTGTTAATCTGCAATGTGATATTTTTCCAGTGACAAGGTTTTTATCTATATCTGATAAACTTGAATCTACTTTTCTCATAGCAACCTTATATCTTCTTTTCCCATCTATTACGCGGAAATTGTCATAACAATTTTTCTTTTTTTCTAGATTAATAATCGTATTAATTATTACGGAAAATGGGTCAATAGCGCCGATATCTTGAACAGGTATAATAGCGATCGGAAAAACACCTTTATCATCAATAAATTTTTCTATTATAGGCTCCTTAGTTTTACTATAAATTATTTTCTTCTCTTCTGGCTGACCTCGATCAAATCCATTAATAGAATAAATCCAGCTTTCATCAAGCTGATATTTTAATTTACCTTCTGATGCATAATCTCTATAAATCTTCAAAGGTCCTTTTGTCTCCAGGCTAAAGGAAATATCTCCTTTTACGATTCTTTTTTCATTGTAGTCTATTGATAGTTTTGCTACAGGTAATTTCAAGTATTCGAAATTATAATAAATTACTTTTGCCTGCAAAGATAACGAGAAAGTTGCTGCAAACAACGTCAGAAGAAGTTTGAAAAAATAGAATTTACAGAATTTGATTTTCGAGAATGAAATCATAGATGACTTTCTTCCATAAAATGATCATCTGGGCGACATATATCTACTCTTTTTTTCATATTTGCATTGCCAATCCAGTATTTTTTTTCAGCTAAATCCATCATTTTTGTGTCTGAAAAACAATCACTCCAGGCTTCAATGAAGAAGAAATCTTGGTTATTGGCCTCCAGAAGCTCCATAATTCTTTGGACTTTTTTATCTCCATAACATGAATTATTATAATTTCCAGTATAATGATCATCAATTATCTCGAAATCTACACCAATAACCTCGAGAGATAGATCCTCCAAACAAGCTTCAACGGCAAATGCTGGTGATGCGCTTACCACCAAAATCTTGTTATTATTTTCAATATGGTCTTTAATTTTCTTTAGTAAAGATTGCCTCAACAAAGATTTAACTCTAATTTTAAATCTATCCATTATATTATTGAGCTTATAAACAGATAACCCTGTAATTAAAACTCCAATGATCCTGTTTTTATATCTTTGAAATGAGTCCATATTATTTTTTTTACTAATAAACATCATTAACACAAAGTAGATTACAAAAAGAATCCTAGTCGGACGATTTTTTAGGAGCTCTTTCATTAGAATTTTGGTCGTATCCAACTTGGTTATCGTTCCGTCAAAGTCAAATAATACGTAATTAATCAACCTATCATTCCTTTTTCTGAGGGATTTAAACTTCTTTTCTTAGTGACCTTAATTAAGTAAGAGATTACTTGACCGAAAAAAACAAATAAATCATCATGATAAAAATCGTCAAATGAGTCAGATTTTTCTTGTCTAAAAGTGTTTTTAATGTAGCTATAATCAAGTTTAAAAATTCTTTTTAATAATATGAAAATTTCACCGAGAAGCCATTTTGCCCTCCAATCGGTTTTTTTCTCTGATGTATTAAAATTATTTAAAGCAATGTCCGAATTCATGGTTGCGCATTGATAAGCCAGATATGGGAAATTCACACCTGATTCTATCGCTAAGGAAATTGATCCCCATATTCTTGGATTTACCTCTATAAACCAAAATTTTCCAGTTTTGTTACAAACTTTAAACTCACTCATCGCTAGTCCATGCCAATTAACATGACGAAATATTTTTTCGGCTGCATCCTCTATGCCTTGATGAAAAGAAGCCTCTCTATAAGTACTTGTCCCCCCGGTGCTAATTTTTTCTCTGAGCCTTCTGTGAGTAAAGTTAGCTATTTGTGAACCTTGCCAATATAAAACTGAATGACCAAATCCCTCTCCTTCTACATACTCTTCGACCTGTGGAAATCGATCCTTTCTAAGGTTAAATTTTTTAATCAAATCAGTTACAATTTTTGATGCATCATCTGGACTATTTGCGTAAAAAACACCCTTTGAACTATTACCAGTTAATAACTTTATAACTGTTTTTTTTAGATTATCATTTCTAATTTTTTCTTCTAATTCAGAAGGATGGTTATATTTAACTCTTTTTGGTATAGGTACACCCAAACTTTCAACTAAGTCATAAGATAGCGATTTATTATTGAAAATATGGCACTTAGAAGAATCTGGAATAATTGTAGTTAAATCTGGATTAAATTTTTCAATATTTCTAGCAAAAACTTCTGTTTCATTGTGAGTAGGAATTACCATTGAAATTTTATTGTTTGTTATTATTTTTTGTATATCCTTTAAAAAGGAATTTTCATCCTGATAGAAAGACTTATAAGATGCGCTGCCCTTTGAAAATTTTGAAAATTGACACATCCCATATTTTGAAGTGTCAGCACTCAAGCAATCAATTCCTTGTCTGCTAAGGCTTCGCATAACGGCATAAGCAGATCGAGATGAAGCGCCAGTAATTAGAACTCTTGAATTATTAGTATTCATCTAAATTTTTTCGATGAGATCTTTTGGTGGTTTAGGAAGATCTTTGAAAATGAGATATATTTTATTTGATTTAGGAAAAATGACAGCATGAATAGTGAAATAGATAAGTAAAAAATAATTTACAATAGAGTTGTTATTAACATACCAGTGCTCAAGCTCACCTTTGTAAGGCATTATCACAGAATCATAAAACCAATCTGGATTTTTATGATCTTTCATTATTTGCTCTTCATCCCGAAAAACTATGGATCCAAGACCAGACAAGCCAGGCTTAACATTTATAATAATTTTTTGTGATGATTTAGGAAAGGCATAAAAACACCTGCCAGTCTGAGGTCTCGGCCCAATGATACTCATATGACCTAAAAGCACATTAAATAGTTGAGGTAACTCATTTATTTTAGACTTTCTTAGAAAATGACCCAAAGGTAATATTCTCGGATCATTATGAAGTGTTACAGTACCAGTTCCAATATTTTCACTATTTTTTAGCATTGTTACAAACTTATATAGTTTAAAACTCCTCTTTTGAAAGCCAATTCTCTCTTGCATAAAGAATATGCAACCTTCACCAGAGAATCTTAGCAATAAAATAACCAAAAGAAATAGAGGTGACAATATCAAAATAGCGATACTGGAGAATAGAATATCAAAAAATCTTTGCATATTATGAGTTAAAGAATAATTTTATTTTTTCTATAACTTCGCCGATTTGGCAATCACTTATACCAGTTGAGCATGGAATTGATAATGCTCTTTGATGGATATGTGAGCTAATATTATTTGAACTAACATATAAACATTCACTATACATAGGTAATTCATTCATAGGTATCCAAAATGGTCTACTCATGACACCGTTATTGTTAAGATAAGAAAGAAGCTCTTGCATAGATTTTGTTGTGATTGTAAACAACCACTCATTAGAAATTACATCAGATTTGATTTTTTGAAAACCAATGTCACCAATTCCTCTAAGGTTCTTCCTGTATCTTGACGCTATTTGTATCTTTTTTTCTTTAAAAATCTCTAATTTTTCTAGTTGAGCCACTCCGATTGCTGCAAGAACATTGACTAATCTGTAATTATATCCAATCTCATCATGGTAGTAAGTAAGAGAATTAACTTTAGCTGTCGTTGACAAATGTTTTGCTTTTTTTATGAAATCAGGATTTCTCGAAACTATCATACCCCCACCACCGGTACTAATAATTTTATTTCCATTGAAACTAAAGCAGCCAATATGCCCCATTGTGCCAGCATAGTTATCTTTAAAGCTTGATCCTAGAGCCTCAGCAGCATCTTCAAGTACAGGTAAATTATACTTATTGCAAATGTTTAACAATTTATCCATATTGCACATATTTCCCTGAACATGAACTATCATTAATGCGGAAATCCTTCTGCTAGATTTTAGGTGTATTAGGTCACCATCTTTATTTTTCTGGCACTCATCTGAAAGAAAATCTTCCAGTAGAGGGATATCCATTTGCCAGTCATGCTCATTTATGTCAATTAGAATTGGATTAGCTCCTATATATGAAATGGCGTTTGCGCTTGCCACAAATGTTACATTTGGCATAATTACTAAGTCATTCTTTCTAACACCTAGTATTTTTAGACTTAAATGAAGTGCTGCGGTTCCATTAACAGCTGAAACACTGCCCTGAACACCAAGGTATTCAGAGAATTTTTCCTCAAATTCATCAACATAAGATCCCGCTGAAGAGATCCAGCCTGTCTCAATACAATTCTTAACATTTTCTAACTCTTCACCGGAAATATTTGGAACACTCAATGGAATCATTTATTAGCTCCGTATTGATCGTAAAAAGACTCATGCATTTCTCGGTTATTTTTTATAAAATTGATATACCAATTGACTGTTCCTCTTACGCCATCTTTCCAGGAAGTTTTAGGCGAATAGTCAAGGTCTTTTTTTGCTTTATTGATATTCGGGCATCTTCTAGAAACAGATCCCGGAAAAGTTGGCGCTACTTTAAACTCCCCTTCATAACCCAGAAGGTCCCCAACAAACATAGTAAGATCCTCAATTGAAATCTCTCTATCATCTCCAATATGGTATATTTCGCCACTCATACCTTTATTGATTGCTTGAACAGTTCCATAGACAGCGTCATCAATAAAATTAAATGCTCTTGTTTGATCATGCCCATAAATTAGAAAAGGGTCCTCTTTTTTTATGAACCTCTCCACAAGATGAGGAATAACATGTCTAAATCCCATCATTGGGCCGTAAACATTGTGATATCTAACTATGACCGCTTCGAAGAAACCTTGCTTTGCATAATTTATGAAACCAGATTCACCTAATATTTTTGTTACGGCATATGTAAATCTGGGATGACTAATATCTTCTATTGTCAGCGGGACACTTTCGTCAGTTGGTACTTTATAATCGAACGCTTCAACTGTTCCTGCGTAAGCCTCACTGGTGGAACTGAATAATACTCTTTTACAATTTGAAGTTTTAAGCCACTCAAGAGTATTCATTGTTAACATAGTGTTAACTCTTACTACTTCATGAGGAATACTGTTCACTTTGTCTACACCAACCATGGCAGCTAACATATATACATGATCATACTTAGTCTGTAATTTCTCAAAATTAGATAGAATAGTGAGGTCAGTATTGATAATATTTAATCGTTTTTTAGCTTTGGTAGTTTCTTCAAGTTGTTCCTTCTTAGATGGATTTCTTGAGAAGTTATCTACAACATCGATATGACAATCTTCGTTACTTAGAAGATATTTCTGTATATTCGAACCGATGAAACCGCCACCACCTAGTATTAGAGTCTTTTTCATTTTTTTCCTAAATATTAGCCAACGCCCAATACATAAAAATTTCTATTTAATTCATAACGCGATGGTAGCTTCTTGATATCCAATAACCCAACAGTATCAATTATAAGGGGTGGTGAATCTTTATAGCAAATCATGTTATAGAATGAATCTCGATCTATATA
>MDTG01084786.1_pt1 | contig 12951 bp, 11 predicted proteins | sample 811421 | NCBI WGS metagenome assembly MDTG01 (sample SAMN05326645, study PRJNA326480) | marine metagenome | isolation source: seawater | place: Pacific Ocean: South East | collected 2011
CAAATCCATCAGGACAATTCCATTACATTTCCCGGCTGCAACACTTACAACCATGTCTGACATAGGAATACCTGCATCAGCGAGAGCAACACTTGCGGCAGTGATACCACAGCAACGTGTACCTGCTTCAGCACAGATAATTTCTATTTCAACTCGAATCTTACTTCGCGGGTACAATTCTAAATCCACAACACTTTCCAGTGCATCACGAGTCACCTTACTAATTTCACGACTTCTGCGATTGAATCCTGGCCGAATACGATCAGATGTACTGAATGGTGCCATGTTGTAGCGTACATCAAGAATTGCTCTGTCCTGTCTTTGTATTTTACGCGGGTGGGCTTCCATGGGCCCATAAACTGCAGCTATAGCTTCATTTTTACCCCATTTGATATAGGCGCTTCCATCTGCTACAGGAATAACTCCACATTCAATTTCAACCGGGCGCATTTCATCGGCTTTTCGACCGTCTTCACGGATGCCATTTTCGTCCATACATTGGTAATCTCCATATCCCATTTTTTCACTTCCTAACTCTCAATCACTCATCCGTTAACGCGTTAACGCGTTCTTTCAAACCCGGTAAATGTGCTGTTTCACGAACCATCTTTAAGGCTGCCCGCACTTTACTCATACCTGAATAGTCACCATCTAACCACACTCGACCATTTTGCCCTACGACAATTCGTGTCTGTCCTAAATCCTTTAGAGTTTGTAGCATGCTACCACCCTTGCCAATGACTTGTGGAATAATATGTGGAGGAATCTCTTCAAGCAATCCAGATTTTAATTTGCGAAGGCCCATACCTTTCATTGTAGCGACAGCGGAATGAGTTTCATCAACCTCTTGTATTCTACATAGAACTGCTTCGCCTACATTCAAGTGCTCCCTGACTGCGCCAAATTCGACTTTCCAAGGAGCCAAACTCATTGGTAGAATTGCGTTGAATGAAGCACCAATATCGAGAAACCAAATATTGTTAGTCATGCCTTCCACATAACCAACGACTAAGTCACCAGACCTTGGGACATATCTACTGCTCAGTGGATCAACACTGATTGTTTTTCCATTCTCTCGTAGGGTACCCATGCGCATGACTACGAAATCCTCGCCAACCTGGCGTATTCCGTGTCCGGGAACAATGTCTGTGCTGACATTGAGACGCTCGCCCGGATGGACGAGCCGCGCAGCACCCGAGTTTTTCTCGGCGGGGGTGCTGTCTTCACTCATTTTCTATTCACTCCGGCCCGCCGACCCGACTCCCCTCTTTAACGCTGCCCACCCCTAAAGGGGTGTGTCAATTGCTAATTTATCTCCTTGACTTCAGTATTTGGATCGCGCTTAGCGACTTTTGAGAGATACTCGCCCTTCATGCCCGCTGGAATTTCTACGACGAAGGCCCAATCCCCATTTTCGAGCCACTGCTCCTTAATCACATCGCTTCGAACTTCTTTTTGAACTGCTCCATAAGCAGAACCTGATACGCGGAATGCCAGCTTCAATGTTTGAAATGAGAGAGGTATAACTGGCCTCAATACATTCACAGCATCCTTGATTTGCCGTTCGACGGAGAGAAACGGGTCCGGGTTCCACCGAAGTTCATCAAGTGCGAGTTCAATTCGAGTAAAAGGATGTGGTGCTTTTGACCTAGGGTCAATTGCTGTCCTTGATATTTCGGAAATTATTTTTTGTCTCTTATCAGCAATCATTTGCCGCCTCTGATTAGTAGTCAACTGGATGGAGCCCTTGTGTAATATCTGCGAAACGCACTCAGACAATTCAGTGGTACCAAATGTGGCCACCAATTTTTCCTCAGTAGGCCGTTCCCCACCCCTTGCATCATGCCAAATTTCATCAGTTGCGAGCAAATCTTCTAACTCAATTTCAGTAGGATCTAATTTGTATGGCGCAACAAGTTCTGGATCCACTAGTATCTCATAGCGCTTACCAGCCCTTTCATATCTGGCAACTACGGCATCATCGAGGCTTACCATTGATTATCACTCATCAATCATACGCAGGCTTGAGTTTTTCAATCTGTGCAATAGTGTCTTCTCTACTGAGGACGCGGTAACCATCTGAATCGATAACGGCAATTTCTACAGCATCTTTGTTTAACTCTGCCTCGATGGAATCTCGAAGAGCTTCCAACCCCATCTTGATTCCAGCGTTGAGAGTCATATTTGGTTTCCAGTTGTTTTCAAAGAAGTCTACAACACTGTTTCGGCCACGCCCAATAGCTCCTGCATGATACGATTGGTAGGCACCCGAGGGATCTGTTTCGTACAAATGTAGCCCGTTTTCATCTACTCCTGCAATCAGTAATGCTGTGCCAAAAGGTCGAGATCCTCCGTATTGAGTGAACGATTGCTTGAAATCACAGATTCGCTTTGCTAGTGCATCCACAGGTATCCGATCACTGTAGGTAATGCGGTTAATTTGACACTGTACACGAGCGCGGTCGACTAATTGCCTTGCGTCGGCAACTAGTCCAGAGGTTGCAAAACCAATGTGTTCATCGATTTCATACACCTTTTCAATGGATTCTGGAATAATAAGTCGACTTGATATTCGCTTGTCTACAACTAATATTACCCCATCCCGATATTTCAGTCCAGCTGTTGTAGTGCCGCGCTTAACTGATTCTCTAGCATATTCAACTTGGAATAATCTTCCATCAGGGCTGAATGTTGTAATTCCGTGGTCGTATCCTCGTCCGCTTGGCTGCATGTGTATCACCCCGCCGACTTTCTCAGCCCTCTATGAACCTTCGTCGGCAATTCCGTGCTGACAATTGGAGGTTTTTCAACTCACGGGGCGGCGAATCTATCAACCCTACCGGCTGACCAAGATTCATGAAAGTGCTGGTACTTTCATCCGGGGGCAAGGATTCTTCCTATTGCGTTTGGTGGGCAATGCTGCAAGGCTGGGATGTTTGTGGCATGGTAACAGTGAGAATTACTGGCGAAGATTCCCCCATGTTTCAGGTACCTGCAACCGCATTGGCTGGACTACAAGCAGCAAGTGCAAATATTCCATGGTTACCTGTTTCTATCAGTGGTGAGATCGATTCCGACATTGCAGATCTGGAAAATGCTCTCGATTCTGTTATTCATGGGAGTCGGAAGGTTAGATCCGAAATATGGTCGGCAGAGGAAATATCCGATGCGAACTGGCCCGATGGGTGGAAATGGCCCCCAGAATTGAAGAGATTGCGAAACGATTCCAAAATCGAAGGAGTAGTTGTCGGGGCACTCAGGAGTGATTATCAGAAAACAAGGATTGAACAAATGTGTGAGAGGCTTGGAGTCAGATCGTATACACCATTGTGGCATCATGACCCAGAAATGCATATGAGAGAACTTGTTTCACACGGCCATGACATTGTTGTAACCTCTGTTTCAGCAGAGGGTTTGGACGAGTCGTGGCTAGGGAAAGTGCTGACGAACGAATCTCTCGAATTACTGTTCAAAATCGCCCGTAAATATCGATTCAACGTTGATGGAGAAGGTGGTGAATTTGAAACATCTGTCACTAATTCCCCCTGGATGCGTAAGAGCATCCAAATTCAATCTACAAGCCATTGGACGGGGCGGCGTGGATGGGTAGACATTTGGACTGCCGAATTGCTATGATATGCATGGGACAAGGAGCGGCACCCTCAATACCAACATCCGTGACCCGCAGTATGGTGATTGAATGCCCGTGAGTCCACTAGACTATCGTTATGGTCGCGAACCAATCAAAAATATCTGGAGTCGGGATGGTAGACATATTCGCCAAATCGAGGTCGAAAGGGCTTTGATTTGGGCTCACAATCAACTTGGTCGTGTCAGTGACGAGCACTACGAAATTGTGTCAAATATTTCCAACGCATCCTCAGTCACAGTAGATAGAGTTGAGGAAATAGAGCGAGAAACAAAACACGACATTATGGCACTCACAAAGGCCATGGCTGAGGCCGCTGGGGATGCAGGGTGGTGCATCCACTTAGGTGCAACCAGTAACGACATTGTTGATACGGCGGTAGCTTTGCAAATCAAAGATAGTGTCGATATACACAAAGAAATCTTGGTAGAATTAATTTCAACACTCTGTGATTTAGCGGAAAGAGAACGCGATACAGTGATGCTCGGTAGAACACATGGTCAGGCTGCGGTCCCAATCACATTCGGTCTGAAAATTGCGGTATTCTTGGATGAATTTCGCCGCCATTTAGTCCGATTACTAGAAATCCGTGAAAGGATATGTGTGGGGAAATTCCTGGGTGCAGTGGGTACAGGGGCTGCTCAGGGACGAGATGCACGTAAATTGCAAGAACTAATCTTAACACACTTGGGCCTATCTGTACCCCTAGTTACTACACAAGTCGTGGGACGTGATCGATACATAGAATGGATTTCTTGGATGGCTAATGTAGCAACAAGCGTTGAGAAGTTATTGCAGGAAATAAGAAATTTACAGAGGAGTGAAATCGCTGAAGTCGGCGAATGGTTTGATGCAGAAAAGCAGGTCGGCAGTAGTACTATGGCTCACAAGAGGAATCCAATTACAGCGGAAAACGCATGTGGATTAGCGAGAATTGTTCGCTCATTCGTCATACCGTCATATGAAAATGCACTGCTGTGGCATGAAAGAGATTTGGCAAATAGTAGCGCAGAACGATTCACTCTATCTCATGCGGCGATACTTCTAGACGACGTGTTGTCCAAGTGCAATAGAGTCATGAGTAAATGTGTTGTTGATACCGACAATATGCTGATTAATATTGAACGGCAGAATGGGTTGGTAATGGCTGAAAAAGTAATGATAGAACTTGTTGATGCTGGCATCCCACGCGATGAAGCACATGAAATTCTTCGTAATGCGAGTATGACTTGTGTTTCTGAGAAACGTCATTTGCGAGAAATTTGCCGAAATACCCCACAAATTACGGCTAAATTCAGCGATGAGGAAATAGATTCAATGTTCAATCCGAAAAGCCATATTGGAATTTCTGGAGAATTGGTTGATGATGCAGTGGCTCTAGCCCGATCACAACTAAAATCAGAGTGAAAGAAGGTAGAGGATTGAACCTGTGACTGCCGCAAACGCAAATAGCATCACAATCATTGCATGAGGTCCATATTGGTTAGTATCCAAGAATGCTACTTGGAAAATGCCTCCACTGCTCATCATCCCCCTTACAAGTCCTACGCTCTCATCCTGTTCATCAAAAAATGGCTCAGGCCGGCGAGGGATACGCTCTAAATTGTCGAGGTCGAACCCGCCCTCTTCCGAGGACTTTCCCTTGGCCATGGTCTGCGAAAGGTGGTAATGTGTATATCCATTGCGCAGATACACTTCATGTACCTCGGCCTTTACGAACTGATATGCTCCCTATTCCAATGGGTTGTGTCCACCTCTCTGTATCCACCGGTTGTGGTGGGACTACATGGGCCTTGCAACAGGCGAAAAACATCTTGATGCAAGATTCCCATGTCATCTGGGTTTGTGATAATATGCCAGATGGTCAGCGATTTTCCCAGATTTTTAAGGACTTGCCGCCCGCCTCATTATCACGGCTCCATGTATCTGCCAATGGAGAAAATACTGAATTCGGCGTACGTTCAGCGGCACAATTTCTAACAGGGCTGTCTAATTTAGGTTTAGTTGTTGTAGACAATTGGGCGCCCAAATCTGGTCAGGCACCTTCTGGATTAAGGGATTCTATGAACATTCTAATCAACACCTGTGATTCTAACAACATACCGCTGTTAGCCATATCAGCTGCGTATGAAGATGCGAATAATGGTGGTTGGAAAGCAAGGTTTGGATTGGAAAATTGTGAGGTTTGGTTCCTCCACAAAAATGCTGTAGATCCGACAATACGTGAACTACATACTGACGGTTCGATAGTTAAGTATCTACTAGGCGATGATGGTTTTAGTCCTCGTAACTGAGTCCTTGTGACTCTGCAGCATCTTCAAGCAATTTTTGCATCTCGTCAAGGGCATCGTCATCGGGTTCATTGAATTGTTCAGGGTTTTTCGCAGCACCCCCTAAAACATCGTCACCCGCAATGGCTGGCTGTTCTTGATTCACCATGTTTTTCTGACGCTGTCTCCAAATAAAAATGAGTAATCCTACAGTCAAAATGAGCATTGCATAGGTCGCTACTTCTGTTGTCTCCATGCAACTAGGAGGAGGTGTCAGACTTCATACTTACCTTTCCGTGAAAGTGGCTTGGCGAGATGGCGCCTATTTGCAGTTGTGGGTTCTTTCCAATCACTTTTCACTATATCTGCTTCCCATGAATCTGCATGCTGCTGCCCACAATTCTTGCAACGTAGCGGTTGTGATTTACCCTGTGACTTGAATCTAGAACCGCATTTGCATATAGGTCTCGCGCGATTCCGAGAGCCCTGTAAAAGCCTTAGTTTTTCAATATGATAAGTCCCATCTAGATTTTGCAATCCTGACCATTCAATGCAATCGCCCTCTCTCAATTTCTGCGCGAGTTTGCTTACATCCCCACTTTGAGAAAAACAAATCATTTCACAATCAGCCAAAATTAGAGTGTGTCCTCCTTGAAGGATTTTTGTACTGCTAACAACTGACTTTCTTGTTGAAGATATGTGGTCATCTGTCGCTTGATTAGTGCGAAATACCCGATAATCGGCACACAGTTCGGAACCATTTGATTGCAAGTACATGTGCGCTTTTTCAACTGTCTCAGCCTCTTCCCCGCGAATACCATATAATACAGGACATGGTGTCCTAGGGGCAATCAAATTTTTCCCAGCATTTGGGTCCCGGTTAAGCAAAACGCCTCCATATTTTTGCAGCATTTCATCGACTGATTTTTCCGGAACAAGTCTCTCATTTATGTTGTCCCTCCAAACTGTGCACTCCCAAGTCCAATCTTCGAAACCACGCCAAGCTATAGCAGCGCTAGCGCCAATTGCGCCAGATGCGCCAGAATCCGTGAACCAAATCCGATTGGTTTCACTCTCTAAGACAAGTAATCTATCCTCCAATTTGACTTGTTTTCTAACGGTTTCAATATATATTTCTTCAGAGAACTGCTCTTCTGTCAAAATTAACACTGGTTGTGCAGAATGGATTTCTTGCCCACAAATATTTTCCGCGAACCTTTCTTCGAACCATTGTGTTAGAATTTCTTCGATATCAAGTAAATTTGGTACGGTAATTTTGGCTGCTAGGGCCGCATTTCCTCGTGTCCTTCGAGGAGCGAACGGCCATAGTCTAACCAAACGCGGATCCTCAATTTTAACACGGTAATCGGTCAGCATGTTGAGCAAGTGATTGAAGTCATGGGTTGTGCACCCATATTCACGTTCATCGGTATCATCTAATCCGATCCAAAATGTCGAGCAAGGCTCGACGATCATATTTCCACAGCATCACCCAAATCATCATCATCTAGGAGTCGGTCGATGATTCCGACGATTCCGAGACTAGGATCCACTCGAAAAGCGCGCACACCATGAGATTTTGCGGCACCAATATCTGCGTTTCTATCCCCGGCCATAAACGAGCGACCTTCATCAAACCTTACGCTTAGTTCAGCAGAGTCATGAGTAATTTCAAGCGGCAGCCCACTCAGTAATTGTCTACCGGCTTGCAGCATACCAGGACCTGGTTTACGGACTGGGCTATTTTCCCAAGGTGCATAGGGTGAATACAGAACCAAATCAACTATTGCATTCCGATTTTCTTTCAGTAATCCATCTAGGACAGCTTGGTTCATATCGCGTAGTTGTTGGTGAGAAAACATGCCTCGGTTTACCGGTGATTGGTTCGTCACAATGACAATACGATATCCTGCTTTTCTCAGGGAAGCTATTGAATTGCCTGCACCTGGCAACATCACAACCTCATCAACACTCTTGACATAGTCAGACCTACCCACATTTAGAACCCCGTCCCTGTCCAAATACGCAATAGAACCATCCCATTCTGGAATCATTTCAACGGGTGTTTCAATAGGTGCATCATGCCTTCCAGGTAAATCCACCTAAATCCCTCATGAATGACTTGGTAAACCACGACTTGCCTTTATTGCTTCCTTAACTATGTGATTAATTACAAGTTGAATATCCTCAATTCGCTCCATGGATGTCGTGTCACATACAATAGAGATATCAGCCAAACTTGCTAGAGCACCACCTTTCCCAGATCGATAGTTGCCTGTTATACCGACTGTGCGTGCACCGTTTTCTTTTGCAAAATTAATTGCGTTAATCACATTCGATGAGTTGCCACTTCCCGAATAGCCGATTACAATATCACCCGGTTTTAACCAAGTTTTCAACTGTCCGACAAATACATTCGCATAAGATGTGTCGTTCGCCCATGCGGTTAACGAAGCGATATTATCGGTATGGGCGATTGTTGGGATTCCTAATTCTTTACTCCAATCGCCAGCACTATGGCTTGGTGTCGCTGCAGAACCACCGTTTCCGATGAAGTGAACCATGCCTCCATTATCAAGTATTTTCAACAATTCGACATACAATTTTTCGATATCTTCGGCTGCGAGATTGTTCAAAGTTCTCGTCAAGTCCGACACATATCCATCCATGAATTCACTGAAATTGAACGTGTTATCCACCATGCGTCTCAACCACGCGTTGTAGCGAGCCTATATGTGACTTGCCAACCTGTGGAGACCATGGAGGACCTCATTGGCAACCAAGTAGGGTCTCTCGGAGAAATTTTCGGTTTGGACTTGGGCCAGACAAATGTCGCCATCGCATTCATATCGCTTACCTTTCTAGGGACTGCATTCCACCATTCTAATGAAAGATATAGGATTCTCGCACCTTTTGGTTGGATTGGTATCGGCGTCTATTTTTTTATCGGAGCCCATCATTACATAGAGATTTCAGATCCATTACTAATTCTGATGTCTGTTGCTGCACTGCCTGTCTGTACGGCTTATGCTGGTTGGGAAGCAATGCTATGGAAACGTGGAGAAAGTATCGATTCAGTTGACTGGTTACGCGGAGCCGTGTTCTGGTCTGCAATGCCATATCTCGCAATTCAACACATACCTATGTTGAATGCAGCAGTGGTTTGGTTTACTGCATGGAATACATCGCTATTTCTTCAATGGACTGGAGCTGGAGACATACACCTCGGACAAATGATGGTTGATTTGGGAACCTCTTCTGTTACATGGGATGATTGGGATGGAAGTCGTTGGCTACTGACAACGACTCTAGGAGATGGTGGGTTTTATGTCCCCATGGTCAATTCAGATGGTACTGAAATTAATATTGGCTTCATCCTAGGGTGTAGTGCGCTGCAATCAATGATAGTTTTTGTAGGTGCCATTGTCGCTGTCCAATCTGCGCCTTGGATTCGTCGACTCCGTGCACTTGCAATCACAATACCATTGATACATATCCTCAACGTTTTCAGAAATGCTGGAATCATCTGGATGCACATAGAATATCAAGGGAACTGGGATTTATTGGGCGTAAATATCTTCGATTTTTCGCACGCATATGCGGCCAAGGCAATTAGTTTGACTGCTATGTTTTTCATTGCAATTGCTCTGTTTGATTTGCTTCCCAAGTTGCATCAAAATGTACTTTCTGTACTCAAACCCGTAGTCAAAATTGTGGAAAAAGACACTCGTAGGAATTTATCGTGATTTCAGCCGGTCCAGTACTTTTCCTTTTAGCGGCATATTATGCTCCCACGCGAATTCTTTCATGACGCGCAAAGCCTCTTTTTCATGGTCTGAATCACCAACGAAGTCAGTAACATCAATTACATCATTCCGTGTATTCGCCTTGAAAGCAGCAATTGGTTCTTCGTTCCAAAATACCATGTAAGCGCTTCCAAAGCCAAATCGCTCGCGGAGAAGGGATTGGAAATATGGCAGCAAGGGATCAGAAGGAGGCAGTACAAAGTCTCTCATAGGTGCTAACTGATCAGCGTTTTCTAACAACTCCTGCTTGCCCCAACAAACCTCGTGGAGATCATCGATTAGGAAACCTTTGATCAAATGCCCCTCTTCCTCAAACTCATGCAATACTGCTGACAATTGTTCCGGTTTGAAGGGGCTACCTGCGAGTTTTTCCAGTTGCTTGAGAGTGATAACTGGGTATTCTGCCACTATTTCCTGAAGATATTCCCTTCGAACTTCCCAGGAATCATCGCCCAGCATTGGATGCACTGTTTTGAAGCCACCACGATAATCCTGCACGATATGACCTGAGCGAATTAGTGGCTGAATTAATTTTCTGAACTGAGCTTGCGTCATGGCATACCTATCACGGAATATCTTTGGATCAGAATGGCCACCAAAGAAATCAAGGACATCGAGCAATTCTTCGTCTGGTTGCTGATTTCTAATCCTTAGTAGTCTCTGGAAATGCCGATATGGTGCCCAAACTTGGTGGTTTCGCAGATTGGTACCATGGTGCAACTGCTGGCTAGCTGCCATTGACTTTAGGTCGACCCGGTACATCTCACATCGCCCTCTAAGTGCAAAATCATCGCGTATTTCAGGAACTAGACCTATAGCAAGTGTTTCGTTTTCAGCACGCGTATCTTGATGTAACCCGTGGTGGTGGAATAGAGTTCTAACAGCTAATGACCTTGGCCTTGGGTCTACAATTCCGCCCCGAATATATCGCTGTTCATCCCCCATGGATTTGAAGCCAATGCGTTCCATTACTGCTTGGATATTTTCATCGCAATCATGAATTGGTTCACCATTGAAAGCATGTAAAACAGAAACATCAACAAGTGTATCTTTGTAATTGTCCAACATACGCTCAAATTCTACTGAAAATTCATCAAGATATGCGTGTGGAATGTGAATATCTTTAATCTCAAGATAATCATTTACCTTGAACATCAAGATTCTACCTACAGGGTCAACTCCTTTGAATACAGGATAATACCAACCCTGTTTCAAAACATACCTCACTTCCTGTATGAACCGCGAGCAGAAAGGATCGGATTGTGTGAGAATCCTAAGTTTACGATCTTCGCGCTGAGACCGGTGGAGGTTTTTTGCATCCTCGGAGACACAATAGAAATCTGTTGGATCAGGCTGAAGAGCAGTGACGCGAGTCACTCGACCACTTGACTCTAGATCCCGTAGGACTTCAGCAAGCAATTCAACTGGGTGACTAACAAACAATCGTAATGAGTGTAATTTTATCGGACCAATTCTTCTGATTAATTCTTCGAGCGAACCTGCGAAATCCATCGGTTTGTATACATCATGGACTCGATGGAATAGCGACAGTGAGCGTTTTCTATCAGCTAATTCTTCGAACTGCTTGACGAATACCATTTGCCTTTCCATGTTGGACAGTGAATTCCGTGCATCCCTTTGGATGTGCTTGAACTCATCGCCACGAGGTAGGTGGCCGATGATTTCAGTCCGCTCAACATTTTCCCCAGGTGGTATATTTTCCAATAATTCTTCATCCATTTCAGTGAACCAGGGTTCTGGCCTTAGTCCCATCAACATAGGAATCATTTCTAGGCTAGTATAACCAACTCGTGAATGAAGTAGACGACCCATTGCTATGTCAGAATCATGTTTCAAATCCTTCCAATCACCAAAGCGGAAGTTTTCGATACGATCCAATAATTCGTGCATCTTTGAGAACATTATGTGTCCTTCTGATAATGCTGACTGCACATCAGGATAAATCTTGAATGATTTACGTAGTAGAAGGTTCTGGAGATCTCGGTATTCAATGACATTTTCCTTACCGCCCGTTATGATGTGTTCATCGACACGAAGAATAAATTCACCATCCTCTGTTTGTGTGTAAAAACCAATCGTTACGATATTACGGACTTCAAGCTCATGCAACAAGGATTCGATTTGAGCCGAGGGGAACGGTAGTCTGTCAGAAATCGAACCCAGGGTTTGTGGGCCCTCTGTACCAAGCATGTCAACTATCTTTATTCTAAGAGCTTCATGGGGGTCCATCAACTTCGATTCTCCCCATTCAGTTGCTTTGAATCGGTCAAATTTACTTGCGGTTTCATAGGTTAAACCTCCAGTATACAATTCGCGTAAATCATCCATTTCACGAGCGCCCTTCGAAGCCAATACACCTAGGGTCCCATGTACCTCTGCCATCCTGATTGAGAACCACTTGTTGTCAATTTCAGAAGTACCAGTGCCACGTATTCGCGTGATTGCACCAACACTAGCAAGTTCTGAAACCCAATCTTCAACTTCTGATCTTTCAAGACCAGATAGCGTCTCCTGATAGAGTGGATTTTGCAAATCTGGATCCAGTCCACCCCCCTTCTCCATGAGTTGTAATAACTCATCAGCATTTGTTGGAATTTTCGCCTTACTCCGGAAATAATCGTCAAGAGATTTCGGATCTAAATCTGTAGCACGTGAACGTCCACCAAGCAACCGTTTCAGTATCTCAGGATCTATATCCTTGACTAAATAAGCACGTGTTCGCATACTCAATAAATCCTCAAATGCAGCCATGTAAAGGTTCATGCCCAGTGCACTAGGGAGCGCATTTCTAGAGTGAACAATCCTTACGTTATCATCGTCCATTCTGTTGACAAACTTTTCCAACTCTTCCATATCTAAATCTGTGTGGAAAATTTCATTCTGCGCTTCTCGAATGAGCAGACTATCTGCATGCTGTCTATGTTCTCGAAATACTTTCTCAGATTTTTGTTGAAACTGCTTTGGAGACACTTCATCTGCCCCAATTCTCCTTGGCACTATCATTGAACGGCTAGTTACTTCGCGAAATCTCTTTGCAAACAATTGACTATCCAATAAATATCTCTGAAGTACTTCATCTCGACGATTATTTTTGAACATTGGATAAATCTGTTTAGTATCAATTTCTTGACTTGTCTTGAAAAGGAATGAATTTTCATCAAAAGACATTTCAACCACATTTATATTGTCTAAATCACATAAACCC
>MDTG01449779.1_pt1 | contig 12950 bp, 9 predicted proteins | sample 811421 | NCBI WGS metagenome assembly MDTG01 (sample SAMN05326645, study PRJNA326480) | marine metagenome | isolation source: seawater | place: Pacific Ocean: South East | collected 2011
AAAGACCACCGGCGATGGCTGCGCCGCCTGCCGCGGTGATAAGCGGTTTGGGGAAAGCGTACATGGTGGCCAAGTCGGCATTCAGATGATCAACTATATCTTTCTCATCGGCCGAGGTGAAGGCCTGCGCCGCCTTTAAGTCGAAACCGCCAGACAATACCTTAAGCGCGCTGGTCAGGACCACGGCATGAACGTGCTTGTCAGCGGCTAAGGTGTTCAGGGTTTTGGCAATGTCCGCAAGAAATGTGGGCACAAGGGCGTTAACCGGAGCGCGATTTAGGGTAAGGATGGCTATACCGTCTTCGGTGACCTCGGTAAAAACAGGTGCCGTCATGTAATGATCCTCCTTCAAGCTTTCAAATCCGTTTTGCCACTTCTTCCAACATCACTTCAGTCGCCCCGCCGCCCACCGCGTGAATTCGTGCGTCGCGAACCATGCGCTCAATTGCACTCTCGCGGATGTAACCAAAGCCCCCATGGAATTGCTGGCAGTCGTACATGACCTTGTTCACCAGTTCCCCACAGTAGGCTTTCACCATCGAGACTTCCTTGGTGCACTCAATGCCTTGTGCGTCCAGCCAAGCGGCGTGATAAACTAATTGGCGGCCAGCTTCGACCTGGGCCAGGCGCTCGGAAAGGCGTTGTCGGATGACTTGTTTGTCCCAGAGGACGCCGCCAAAGGCCTTACGGGTTTTCACGTACTCCAAAGTGAGTTCAATGGCTTTGCTGGCCTCGCCAACGGCCTGCGCGCCAAGCACCGTGCGCTCATTTTGGAAATTTTTCATAATCGCGTAGAAGCCTTGATTGACCTCACCCAGGACGTTTTCTGCCGATACTCGACAGTTATCGAACGCCAACTCAGCCGTGTCGGAGCAGAACCAACCCATCTTGTTAAGCGCCCGACCGACACTGAAGCCGGGCGTATCCTTTTCGACGATGAACATAGTGATACCGCGTGAACCTCTGGCCTCTGCGTCCGTTTTGGCGGCGACAAAAAACAGATCGCCATGCACGCCGTTGGTGATGAACATCTTTGATCCGTTCAGCACCCAATCGTCGCCGTCACGGACAGCGCGTGTCTTCATGCCGGCCACGTCGGAGCCCGCGTCTGGTTCAGTTACCGCAACTGCGGTGATGGTTCTTCCGGCTATGATGCCGGGCATGTACTTGGCCATTTGGGCGTCATTGCCAGCATTGGCCAGGTGCGGCGACGCCATGTCTGTGTGCACGAGCACGGTGACTGCGAAGCCTCCGAATGTGGAACGACCCAATTCCTCGGCCAGGACAACGGTTGCGAGCGTATCCAGATCAGAACCGCCGTGGACTTCGGGATAGCGGATCCCGAGGAAGCCTAAGTCTCCCATCTCACGCAATGCGTCGCGTGGCGTCAGGTGGTCTTGCTCCCATTGTTCGCCATATGGAATGACCTTCTCGTTGATGAAGCGCCGGATTTGGTCGCGGAGCATGCCGTGCTCTTGAGAAAAATAGATGTTGTTGTCCATGATTCAGGGCTCCTTGGTTTCAAAGGTAACCAAAATGGCACCGCCGTCCACCGTGTCGCCGGCTTGATGCCGGACTTCGAGAACGGTAGCGTTGTGAGGTGACTTCAAATTCTGAAGTAATTTCATAGCTTCGAGGACGAGTATGGTGTCACCAGTCGCCACCGTGTCGCCGGGGTTTACTCGCACGTCGACAATTAGACCGGGCATAGGGGCGGTGATGGCGACGGTATCGCTAGCGGTATCGCTCGGCGCGCCAAGCAAAGCTTCCTCGGGCGTGAGAACCTCAATCCGGCGCGCGTTGCCGTCCCGCCAAAGCGTGGCCGAGCCATTGCGTACTCGTGCGACACGCATTTCGATTTGACCGGTGTGGGCGAGCGTAAGGATGTCATCCGCCCAATTTGCCGCGTCGATAATTTGAACGTCCGTATCCTGTAGACGGACGGTAATCCGCCCGCCGTCATCCTTAACCGCCGCAGCTGTGAGTGTGCCGCTATCGTCTCGCAGGTAACGAGTCGCGGTCCCCGAGCGGCCGAGCGGCGTTGTCATCCGCCATGCGCCCAAGCTTTGCCATGGGGAAGCGTCGGCTGAATTCTCGTGCTGGGCCGCCTGCAACGCCGAAACGACGGCTGATACTTGGTCATCATCCGTCAGCGACGGGCGTTCCCAACCTTCTGGCCACGTATCCGTCACCAGTCCTGTATTATGAGTGCCGGATAGGAACGGCGGAAGGTCCAGCAGACTGCATAGAAATCCCAGGTTGCAGCCGACACCGTCGAGCCGCGTTTCGTCCAATGCACGGCGAAGTCGCCGCAGTGCAGTGGCGCGATTGCAACCAAAGGCGATTACCTTGGCCAGCATTGAATCGTAGTGATGGCCGACAGTGACCCCCTTGGTAATGCCGCTGTCGAAGCGGAGGTCATCGCCCGCGGGGAATACAATGTCGGTGATCTTACCTGTCTCGGGACGGAAGTTTGTCGCCGGATCCTCGGCGGTCAAGCGGGCCTCCATGGCCCAGCCATTACAGCGGATATCGTCCTGCACCAGCGTAAGAGCCGCGCCACCAGCAATACGCAGTTGCCATCTGGCGATGTCGACGCCGGTCACCATTTCCGTGATCGGATGTTCCACCTGAAGGCGCGTATTCATCTCCAGAAAATAAAATGCCTCCGTTGTTGCGTCATAGATGAATTCCACGGTGCCGGCGCTATCGTAGCCGATGTTAACAGCTAATTTCACCGCCGCCGTGAGCATGGCGGCACGCACGGCGTCTGGCAGGTTGGGGGCGGGCGCCTCTTCGATGACTTTCTGGTGGTGTCGCTGGATCGAGCAGTCGCGTTCAAACAAATGCACAGTGTTGGTCTGTCCGTCGCCAAGAATCTGAACTTCTACATGTCGGGCCCCCGGAACGCAGCGTTCAAGCAGCACGGCATCGTCGCCGAAAGCGGCGCTGGCTTCCTGACGAGCCAAGGTCAATTGGTCGGCGAAGTCCTCAAGGTTGTCGACCCGGCGCATGCCGCGGCCGCCACCGCCGGCGCTGGCCTTGATCAGGAGTGGAGCGCCGACGCGCCTGGCTTCGGCGGCCAAATCCACGTTGCTGGCGCCGTTTACGTGATAGCCCGGGATCACGGGTATTCCAGCCGCCTCAGCAGCAGACTTGGCTGCGATCTTAGAGCCCATCTGGTGGATGATTTTAGGCTTTGGGCCAACGAAGATGAGGCCAGCATCGATGCAGGCTTGTGCGAAATTCGCGTTCTCCGCCAGGAAGCCGTAGCCTGGGTGTATGGCGTCCGCACCAGTGGTCAAGGCAGCCATAATCAAGGCGTCACCGTTGAGGTAGCTGGCAGCTGCTTCGGCAGGACCGATGTGTATTGCCTTGTCCGCGTCGCGGACATGCGGCGCGTCTCGGTCCGCATCAGAATAGACGGCGATGGCTTCCAATCCCTCGGCATGGCAGGCTCGGATTAGCCGGACCGCGATCTCGCCCCTGTTGGCAATGAGGACGCTAGAGAGCGTCATGATTTCTCCCCTACATACGATAGACGGGTGTTTGTGGCCCAGCCACCGGAACAGTCGTTAGCAGGGATAGGCATAGCCCCAGGATGTCACGGGTCTGAGCCGGTTCAATCAAGCCGTCATCCCAGAGCCGCGACGTCGCAAAGTAGGGATCACTTTGCTCCTCATATTGATCGCGGACGGCCTTCTCAATCGCCACGAGTTCGGTGGCCGTCTGCGGTGTCTTTTTTACGTTGGACCGCTGCAACTCCATCATGACGTTGGCGGCAATATCGGCGGACATGGTGGCCACCTCCGCCGTTGGCCAGGCAAAAAGGAAGTTAGGCCGGAAGCCACGTCCGCACATCCCATAGTTCCCGGCCCCGTAGGACCCCCCAATGATTACCGAAAGCTTGGGCACGCGCGCCGTCGACATGGCATAGACCATCTTGGCGCTATTTTTGGCGATGCCGTCCCGTTCGGCGTTCGTCCCGACCATGAAGCCGGTGATGTTGTGTAGGAACAAGAGCGGGATATTCCGTTGGTTGCACATCTGGATGAAGTGAGCCGCCTTCAGGGAAGATTCGGAAAATAGCGGTCCATTGTTGCCGAGGATACCCACTGCCCGCCCGTGTACGCGGGACCAACCGGTAACGATTGTCTCGCCCCATTCCGGTTTGAATTCCTGGAACCGGCTGGCATCGACGAGACGCGAGATGACCTCCCGTACGTCATAGGGTAGGCGCCGGTCGTGGTTGACAATGCCAGTCAGTTCCGCCGGATCGAATTTGGGTGCGTCAACGCGGTTTTGGCCGGCGGTCAGGTCGCGATCCATGTTCAACTCTGCGACCATGTTCCTGAGCATCGCCAAGGCTTCCGCCTCCGTTTTTGCTAAATGATCAGAGACTCCGGAGACCTGGGTGTGCATGGTTGCCCCGCCGAGGGTTTCGCCGTCCACCTCTTCGTTGATGGCGACCTTAACGATGGAAGGGCCGCCGAGATGGATCCGCGCGTTGCCCTCCACCATCACCACCTGATCGGATAGCGCTGGAATGTAGGCGCCCCCCGCCGTGGAGCCGCCGAACACGGCGGACAACTGCGGCAGGCCAGACGCCGACATGTTGCACTGGCGGTGGAAGGTGTTCCCGAAATGGTCGCGGTCCGGGAACACCTTGTCCTGCTGTGGTAGGTTGGCCCCACCGCAGTCTACAAGATATAGGCACGGCAGCCGGTTTTCGCTGGCGATTTCCTGAGCGCGGACGTGCTTTTTCACGGTCTCTTCATAGAAGGAACCACCCTTCACCGTGGCGTCGTTGGCAATAATCACGCAGGGCGTGCCCGAAACCATTCCAACCCCCGTCACGATACCAGCGGCGGGCAATTCGTTGTTGTATTGCCCCCAGGCTGCCAGGGGCGAGAATTCTAAAAACGGCGAGTTAGCGTCAACCAACATGTCGATGCGGTCCCGGACCAGGATTTTGCCGCGCTGGTGATGGCGTTCGATCAGTTCTGGCCTGCCGCTACTTGTAGCGATAGCCATGCGTTCTCGAAGCGTCGTTAGAAGGGCCTCATAGTGTTGCTGGTTGGAGCGAAAGATGTCTGAACTTTGATCGATGGCCGTCGATAGGATGCTCATAACTGTCGACCACCGTGCGTAAGTAGACCGCCTAGTAGTATTTCGGTGTAACATTCCGCAAGATCTTCCACCCGGCCTTGCTTCGGGTCGAACCATTCCAATGTTGCATTCAGTGAACCAATGAGCAGCAAGCGGAATGCCGCCAAGTCGACCCCGCCCCGGACCCCGCCCCGAACTTGGGCTCGAGATAGGATATCATCCCAGAGCCCTTCATAGCGACGTCGGACGGCTAAGTTGCCCCGACGGACCGAGGCTGGAACTTGGCCGTAGATCCGGACATTTGCCGACGTGTATGCACCGAAAGTGAACAAGGCTTGTAGGTGGTTGCGGATCCCCGTTTTGATAAGTGTTGCCGCGTCAGAGTCTGCCGACAATGCGGTGACGGTGGAGCAGACTTGGTCGTGCACCCGTTCGATGCCTAGATTCAATACCTCAGTCACAATCTCTTCCTTTGAGCCGAAATGATAATAAATACTTCCCGACTTCATTCCCGCCTCTGCCGCTATGGCGCGAAGGCTCACCGCCGCATAGCCTTGTTCGCGGAACAGCGTCGCCGCCGCGTCAAGAATTCGGACCCGTGAAACGCTGCGTTTGGGATGCTTCTTAGCAGTAACCGCCATAACGATCCTATTTTCTATCTAACAATCGTTAGATAGAAAATAGTCTGAAAAGTCAAGTTCGCCAGCTAAGCTATTTTATTGCCGCTACAAGCCGTTTGACCCGGGTGTAGAATGGTCATCTCATATAAATGCACAACAATAAGAATGAGGTGCGGGATGAGCGAGAAGCAACTGGATACGGTTCGGCTGCAGAACATTGCTCAGGGTTTCGGTCGGTCGGCGGCACTCATGTCGGCCGTGGAACTGGGCATATTCACTGCAATCGACGGCGGCGCGATTACCACCGAAGCCGTTGCCGCCGCTGTCTACATACATCCGGTTAACGCCGAACGTCTATTGGTCATGTTGACGGCTATGGAGCTCGTGCATCGAGCAGATGACGGCACCTACGCCAACGCCGATGATGTCGATCGTTTTTTGGTCGAGGGTAAAAAGAGCTATGCAGGGCCTTGGATGCTCTTCAACAAGCCGCAATGGGATGATTGGGGGCGACTGACGGATCACTTACGTGTTATGGATTTGAAAATTTTGGGCCCTATCGGTGATTTTACCGTTGATGACGCGCGAGCCTATCACGAAGCGACCTATTCAATCGGCATGGGAGCGGGCCGGCGGTTTGTTAAGCAGGTGGATTTGGCAGGACGCCAGAGGATCCTGGACATCGGCGGCGGGTCGGGAGCTTATTGTATTAATGCGGCCCAGACTTATCCCGAAATCAAAGCCGTTGTCTTTGATTTGCCCCCGGTTGTCGAGGTAGCTAATGAGTTCATCGCCGAGAATGGGGTCGCCGAGCGAGTATCCGCCGTGGGCGGGGACTTCACTAAGGACAATTTCCCCGCCGGCGCGGACGTGGTGATTATGGCTTCGAATTTGCCGATGTACGGTCCCGAGATGATTGGACGTGTCGTCCAAAAAGCCTTTGACGCCCTTGAGCCCGGGGGTGAGATGCATCTGATCGGCGAGACCTTGGACAATGATCGACGGGGGCCCGTAGGCCCTGCCTATTGGGGGCTTGGCCAGGCTATTTCCGAGACCCAGGGCGTTGCCCATTCGGAGGTAGATTGCATTGGTTACTTTGCGACCGCTGGGTTTGTCGACGTTGCTGCCGAACCGTTTATTCCGGGGACCTTGACGAGGATAACCGGTAACAAGCCAGCTTGAGCCTCTTACATTAGTTCTACCTCACCAAACAGGCTACGAATGACCTGAGCTAGAGCCAGTGCAGTGATAGATCGGATTTCTCTAATGCCTGGTTTCAGTGGTCAGCACCACCTTGCCCGTCGACTTCCGGCTCTTCAGGACGTGCATGGCGTCCGCAGTCTGGGACAGATCGAAAGTGTGAGAAACGTGTGGTTTAAGCTCGCCCGCGGCGTACCAATCCAGTAGCTCGTTAAAAGAGCTCTGGATCAGTTCCGGGTCGAGTTTGCGATGCGCCCCCCAGAAATAACCGATCAGGGAGATGTTTTTGACTAAAAGAATATTTGCCGGCACCTGTGGGATGGTGCCGCTGGCGAAGCCGACAATGAGGATACGGCCGCGTTGGACAATGGAGCGCAGCGAAGCGTCGAATGCGGAGCCGCCGACAGGATCATAAATGCAATCCGCTCCACGGCCGTCCGTGATCTGTTTGACGCGAGCGCGGATGTCTTCTACGCGGTAATCGATCAGGTGATCAGCGCCGTATTCTCGCGCGACGGCCAGCTTGTCCTGTCCGCCGGCAGTAGCGATAACAATGGCGCCCATCTTTTTGCCCAGCTCGACGGCGGTCAGGCCGACGCCGCCGGCGGCGCCGTGCACCAAAAGGATCTCGCCAGGTTCTAGATTTAGCTTTTCCTTTAGGCCGATGTGCGAAGTTCCATAGACGACTGGGAATGCAGCAGCGGAAATGTAGTCCATGCTGTCGGGCACTTTGTAGACCGCCTCACTAGGCGCCACGACCTGCTCGGCGTAGCCCCCCCAGGATGTCATGGCCATGACACGATCGCCAGGTTTCACGTGGGTGACGCCCTGCGCCACCTCCAAAACGTCGCCGCCCACCTCCAGGCCCGGGCTGAAAGGAAAGGGTGGGCGGGTCTGATACTCGCCGGTGATCATCAGTGTGTCGGCGAAGTTGACCCCGCAGGCCTTGACCGCGATGCGAACGCCCCCCTTGGTCAAGTCTGGTTCGGGAAGGTCGTCAATTGTTAGATCTTCTGGGACGCCCCATTCACGGCAGACGACTGCGCGCATGATATTCTCCAAATATCGTTGAGTGTTCTTGATCCTTTGGGCGTTTTGCCTGAGGCTCGCCGAAGGGGCAAGGCCTCTCGATTTCACCAGGGCGGAAATTCTCATGCGCGGCTATTTTGGGATTGGCGTTGATCGTATCTCCAAGTCCATGAACGTGGGAAACCTGTTCCGCTCCGCGCATGCCTTCGGAGCGGGTTTTGTTTTCACAGTTCAGGCCGCCTATGCGCGCGCAGAGGGCGGCAAGTCGGATACCTCCGATTCGGTGGCGCACGTGCCATTCTACAGTTTTCCCGATGCCGCTTCGATGGTACTGCCAGAGGGCTGCAAATTGGTTGGGATAGAGTTAATAGATGCTGCCGTCGATTTGCCGAGTTTCTATCACCCGCCTCAGGCGGCTTATATCCTCGGACCTGAGCGCGGCGAATTGTCGCCGGAAATCATTGAGCGCTGCGACTGGACCATCAAGATCCCAACCAAGTTCTGCGTTAATGTCGGCATCGCCGGCGCCATCGTCATGTACGACCGGATCAACAGCCTAGGAAGATTTCCAAGGCGCGCCGAACGGCCCGGTCCCCCTATCGACGAACTCTCCAAACATCAGTATGGCGGCCGTTTCACGCGTGCCAAGATGGAAAAATTCCGAGACACGCCGCCCACCGAATACAACGATTGAGCGGCGCCTCGGTTTGGTCGTCTAGGCAGAGGCTGGTGTCCGCATGGTGACGAATTCTTCCGCCGCCGTCGGATGGATGCCGATGGTTGCGTCGAACTGGGTTTTCGTCGCACCGCACTTCAGCGCCACAGCGAAGCCTTGGATGATCTCAGGCGAGTCGGCCCCGACCATGTGGCAGCCCAGGACGACATCGGTTTTCTGATCGACGATGAGTTTCATCATCGCCCGCTCATCACTGCCCGAAAGCGTGTGCTTCATGGGCTTAAAGGAGGAAAGGTAGATATCCACGTTGTGGTTCTTGCGAGCCTCTTCCTCGGTCAAGCCGACGCTGCCGCAGGGCGGCTGGCTAAAGATTGCGGACGGGACATTCGTGTAGTCTACGGCTGTTGGGATGTCGGCAAAAATGGTGTTTACCACAGCCATGCCTTCTTCCAGGGCGACAGGCGTCAGATTTATTCGGTTGGTCAGGTCTCCAATGGCATAGATATTGTCCACGGCAGTCTTTGAGGTTGCGTCGACGACCACCGCAGCGTTTTGATCAATCTTAATACCGACCTCTTCTAAACCGATACCGAAAGAATTTGGGCGCCGGCCGGTTGCGTACATTACCAGTCCAGTATCCATTATCTGGCCATTGTCCAGTTTTAGTCGGTACCCCTCTGGCGTCTTTTCAATCGCTGAAATCTGCGTTTTGGCGTGAAGGATTAGTCTCTTCTTCAGTAATTCATCGCGCAGCATGAGGCGAATATCATCGTCAAATCCGCGCAACAAGTTATCTGCTCGATACATTAGATGGGTTTCTACCCCGAAGGCATTAAAGATACCGGCGAATTCCACGGCAATGTAGCCGCCGCCGACAACTACGATATGTGATGGCAGTTCCTCAAGCTCCAGTGCGTGATCTGAATCGATGACGTGCTCGATACCTGGAATATTCGGTGCCACAGGATGCCCGCCGGTGGCCAAAAGAATGTATTTCGTCGTGTAAGTCTTGCCGTCAACTTCGACGGTGTGAGGGTCGGCGATTCGTCCTGTGCCGGTGATTTCGTCCACGTTCGAGGATCGTAATATATCGTGGTAGACGTCTTCTAGGCGCTGCAGTTCTCTGTTTTTGGCTTCAACGAGTGTCTTCCAGTCAAAGGCTGGCCGGGTAACGTCCCATCCGTAGCCGCGGGACTCTTCGAAGTCGTCGGCGAAGTGGGCGCCGTAAACTAGCAGCTTCTTCGGAACGCAACCCCGCATTACGCAAGTCCCACCAACCCGGCGGTTTTCAACTACAGCGGATCTAGCACCGTGATTAGCGGCGGCGAATCGGGATGCCCTCACCCCACCTGAACCAGCTCCAATAGTAATCAAATCATAATCATATCTGGGCATGTGGGCTCCTTCATTGTTGACCAGAGGAATTGTTAAATGAGCGCGGCGGGAGCAGAAGCCAAACTTGAATTATTATTATAATTCAATATTTTATATAAATATTATTCATTTTTAATTTCCCTAGTGTTCGGATTGAAGTGGAATGCCTAGCGGAGAAGTGTTGCATAAACATCACAGGTGGTTGCAAAAATCATCAAAACGCTGCCGTTTTTCTTTCCGCCTGACGGCGATTGCCTAATATGGCGATGCTGGAGACGGCGCTCGACTTCCGGTTGGAAAGGTACCTCGGGTAAATCCTCTCTGGCAACACCGGGTAAACCCGTAACGATTAAGACATACAAGGAGAAATTAAATTGGATATTAAAACCATTCTCAAGTCGTCGGTTGCCGTCGGTGCGCTCGTCGCACTCGCGGTTCCTGCGCAGGCTGGCTCAATTAAACAAGCCGGCAAGCTCGACATGAAGGTCGGTGTGAATGTCGTCAAAGGCGTCGCTCACGTTGACGATGGCGTCAACGATAGCATGTTCATCCCCGACGGTATTTCTGCTGACACGGAACTCTACTTCTCTGCCTCTGGTAAGCTTACGGAAGCTGTGACTGCCGGTGCGCTGTTCAAGTTGAATGTGGAGCAAACCGCTGCGGATTACAGCTTCAGCAACGACGATGGTGACGAAACCGTCGCCAACGACGCGAAAGCCGTGAACAAGCAGCACGTCTACTTCAAGCACAAGTCTATGGGCACACTGTCCTTGGGCTTCCTTAGCCAAGCTGGTGATGGTGCCTCAAACCTAAAATACGGTAAGGCTTTGGCCACCACAGGTGGATTTGCACGGAACACGACTGTGCGGACTTCTACAGGCGCAACGACGACCATTACTGCCGCAGCCCAGCTCAGCAACCTTGACCAAGGTGATGACAACCTCATTCGTTATGATGCACCCAGCATATCCGGCTTCACGGTGTCTGGCTCTGTCCACGACGATGGTGGTGCGGCTGCCGCTCTGCGTTACGCCGGTTCCATGTCTGATGTTAAATTTGGTGCCGCAGTCGCCTATCGTGGCGGCGGAACGGGAACCAAAAACATTCATGGTTCGGTTCGTGCACAACACGCCAGTGGTCTGCATCTCGCCTATGGTGGTGGCCATCAGTCAGTGGCTGGTTCCGGCCGTTCGCCGAAGCTGATGCGTTTACATGGTGGCTTCGAAAGCTCCATGAACAGCCTCGGTAAAACCGACATCTATGCCACTCATATTGAGAGTGAAGATGTCGCCACTGCCGGTCGTGACGGCACCGAGACGGTTGTCGGCGTGACCCAAGGTCTGGATGCCATCGGTGGTTATATTGGCATTGCCTACAGTTCCACCGAGGTGGAAGACGGAACGGGGACGACTTACCAAGACGTCGATGTGATCTACCTCGAAACTAAGGTTGCCTTCTAAGGCTGAGGCGATTTCCTGAGCGCGTGGCGCTCAGATAATCTAGGGACCGGGGCTCTAATGAGCCCCGGTCTTTTGTTTATGAGGGGCGCTGTTTGTGAGATAAGGAACCGGATGCTCCTCTATTCTAACGGATTGCCGCCATGAACAGACAAAGCCGGCGCAGCCAAAGAAGATCAAAACAATCCAATCCAAATGATATGATGCAGCTGGCCCAGGCAGCTATCGCGCGCCGCGATTGGGAACAAGCCATCAAAGCGTATCGGCGAGTTGTCAGGATCTTGCCAGATTTTGCGCCGGCCTGGTCGGACCTAGGCGCTCTATATATAGCGATAGGGAAAAGTGAACAGGCGGCACAGGCACTTCAAAAAGCGATTTCGCTCGATCCGATGTCTCCAGATACACTGAGTAATATGGCTAATTTGGATCGGCAGAGTGGTGACAAGGCTGGAGCTGAAAAACACTACCGGAAAGTGCTGGCCCTGCAACCAGAACGGGCTAGTGCCTGGCATGAATTGGCGCGCATAAAACATTTTGAAACCTCAGACCCTGACGTGACGGAAATTCAAAAACTGCTGACATCCGATAAATTAGATCAGCCTGGCAGAATGCATGCCTTGTTCGCACTGTCAAAGGCCCTGGACGATATTGGAGATTATGACACGGCGTTCATACATCTTCATGAAGCCAATGAAGTTCGTCATAAACAGATTAAGTATGACCTTGGCCGCCACGAAAAATTTATTGATCAACTGATTGATACGTTTAACCCAAAATTTGTGGATGCATATAGAGACGGCGGTTTTTCGAATTCACGGATAGCATTTGTATTGGGCATGCCGCGTTCTGGTACTTCGCTGGTTGAGCAAATTTTGGCGTCCCACAATCAGGTTTTTGGTGCCGGAGAGCGGACCGATCTTGAGCGGGTTATTGGTGAAGCCTGGTCCAGCTTTCCCTTCCTCCCGGACAATCAACCCGCACAATTGTTTAAGCAAGTTGGGAAATTCTACGTTCAAAGAATGTCGAAGCTGGGGCAGCCTGGGCAGCTGATCACGGATAAATTACCTCAGAACTTTCTCCATCTTGGGGTCATTGCTCTTTCAATGCCCGATGCCAAAATCATCCATTGTCGGCGGTCTCCATTAGATACGTGCTTGTCATGCTATGGGCTCTACTTTCCTTATGGCCAATCCTTTAGTTATAACCTATCCGATATCGGAAAGTATTATTGCCTGTACCGACGCCTATTCGATCATTGGAACCAGTTATTTGGGAGCCAGATCCTTGAGGTTTCGTACGAAGAAGTGGTTGCCGAGCCCGAACGGGAAGCCCGGCGGATGGTTGAGTTCTGCGGACTGGAGTGGGAACAACAATGTCTGGACTTTCAATCAACCCGGAGAATGGTTGCGACCGCTAGCGCTTCTCAAGTCCGTGAACCCATTTACGACAGGTCGATCGGTCGCTGGCGCCGGTATCACAAACACC
>MDTG01011637.1_pt1 | contig 12949 bp, 10 predicted proteins | sample 811421 | NCBI WGS metagenome assembly MDTG01 (sample SAMN05326645, study PRJNA326480) | marine metagenome | isolation source: seawater | place: Pacific Ocean: South East | collected 2011
CGGAACCACGGCGACGACCTTCGGTTCGACGGTCGGGAGGACGTCCACGCCCATCGCGTCCGTCAGCCGCGCCGAATCGCCCAGTCGCGATTCGAACACGCCGTCGGTGACGAGTCGGCCCGCCGACTGCAGCAGGTCGCCCAGCATCCGGCTGGCGTCCCGCGCCCAGCGGACGTTCACGATGTCGCGTTCCAGTTCGGCCCGCTGACGATCGATCGGTTCCAGATCGCCGGTGAGTCGGATCCGCCGATCGGCCCGCAGTCGCTGGAAGGTCGCGATCTGGTTGAACCAGTCCGTGAGTCGTCGACTGTCCGAATGCCGTCTCACCGTGGCCCGGGGCGCTTCGAGTCGTTGGAAGAGGCGGTCCATCTCCGGGCGATCTGACTGGCACTCGAGCATCCGCTCGAGGATCTCGAGGGTGCGTTCGCTCGCCTCGGCGATCTCGTCCAGCTCCGACCGGACCAGGGCGAGGCGATCGAGCACCGCGCGACGATCGCCCGCCTCGGGGACGGTCGCCCTCGGAAAGTCGATCGCGGAGGTCGCCGCCCCCGCATGGGCCTCGATCGTCTCCACCAGCGTGCGGACCTCGGTGTTCCGTTTCCGAACGCCGCCTTCGGTCGCGTCGACGATTCGAAGTCCCTGCCGGACGTCCTCCGCGAAGCGGACCTCGAAGGACTGCAGGTAGTTCAGCATCTGCGCGTCGGTGAAGATGCGGCGGCCGTTGACGTCGTGCCGTTCCGAGAGGTGGTTCCGGTGCCGGACGATCCGCTCCCACTCCATCGTCTCGACGGTGTTGAACGAGTTCAGTTCGGGGAGCCAGACCTCGTGGATCGCGGTGCCGGGGGCGTAGTAGAGTCCGTCGGTGAATCCGAGATCCTGCCCGATGAGCGCGACGGGATCGCAGCCGAGATGCCGGGCGAAGGTGTAGGCGAGATGCGCGACGGTCGTCGACGCCTGGAGACGGGAGCCCCCTCGGGCGAGCGGCCCGAGAAACTCGTCGAGCTGGACCGACGGAATGCAGCGGATCCGGCCGGGCCAGGCTTCGGTCACCGCGCGGTTCACGCGGGAGTCGATGACGAGTTCCGTGTCCTCGAGCGCAGCGGGATCGAGTCCCTCGTAGAACCGGCTGGAGATGACGTGATAGTCCAGGGCCGTCACGAAGTGCGGCGCGATCCCCGCGTCGAGCAGGGGCCGGAGCGTGGTCTGGGTCGCCACGATGGCGCATCGATCCCGGACCCCCGGTCGGGCGAGCACCTCGAGATTGCGCCGAAGGCTCGGGCCGGCGCTCACCACCACGCCGAGTCGGCCCCGGGCGATCCCGGCGAGATCCTCGATGCCGGCGCCCATCGCGTAGTGGTCGAGATTCGACAACTGGTTCTCGATCGTCGTACCGCTCTGCGCCAGCATCGTGGTCATCGACGTCCGGGCGGTGGTCGCGAGGTCGACCAGGCTGCGGGAGAACCGACCGGTGGCGGCCCCGATCCGCCCGCGGCTCGGCGGGTGTTCGACGATCCGCGTTCCGATCATCATCAGGGAATGGGCGCCGGCGAGACTCGCGGCGAGCCCCACCGAATCGTCGGGGTCGACCCGGAGGATCAGACGCTCGTCCGCCAGCCAGGCAGAGAGGTCGAGCCGTGAGAACACGGCGCGGAGCAGGGCCGCATCGGTCTCCAGAACCACCACCACCCCGGTGCCGCACAGCCGCCGAACGAACGCCTCGACGTGATCACCGAGACCGAAACCGATGATCGCGATGCAGGCGTGTTCGGAGAGATCGACCTCCTCGACCAGGCGCGTCGTCTCCGCGGCGGGCCGACGGGCGCTGGCGAGCCGGCGACCGTTCCACGTACCGGTGAGCCGGCCGTCCTCGGCGGTCTCGATCTCGATCTCCCGCTCCTCGGCCGCCCGGATCGCCGCCAGTGCCACGTGATTCACGGACCCCAGCGCGGCCAGGTTCGCCTCGAGGGTGTCGGCGGACTTCGGCCCGAGTGAAGGAGGATTCGATTCGACGGGAGCGTTCATGATCGTCGCGACCTCCGGTCGAGCGGATACGCTTGCGGGCGGGCGTTCCGGTCGAGCTCGCCTTGAAACACGGGAATTCCATCGTGCCCGACGACGTCCGCGACAGCTTCTTCTCCCAGTGGATTCTCGAGAATCCATGGCCCTTCTCGATCGTCGGCCTGCTGATCGCGGCGACGATCGGCTGGATCGCGATCCAGCGCGACGACCGACGAACGCTGCTGGCGGCGGGCATCCTCGCGGGAATCGCCGTGCTCGCGCTCGCCATCGGTCTCGTGGTCGAGACCCCCGCGGAAGCCGCGGCGTCGGCGACGCGACGATTCGTCGAGGATGCGGAGGCGGGTCGCGTCGATCTCCTCGTCGCCCGACTCGATCCGGAGGCGACCCTGCATCCGGGCAGGCTCGAGAATCCGGGCTTCCCCATCGAGGATCTTCGATCGATGCTCGACGCGCTCGGGGGCGTGCACCGGATCGAACGCAACTCCATCACGCTGCTCGACGCGGTGGGTGTCGCCGGGGATGCGGCGATCGTCGAACTCGCCTGTCTCACCCGGACGCGATCCAGTCTCGGATACGTGCCGTCCCGCTGGATCTTCGAGTGGGAACGACGCGGCGACACCTGGATGATCCGGTCGATCACCGCGGCGTCGATCGCGGGCCGGGTTCCCGGTGGTCGCGACGTCCTGCGGGCGGGAGGCTGAGGCCGCGTCGTCGCGTGCCGCGTTCCCGGATCCGTCTCGAGCCGTCGAGGACAAGATCATTCACCCACCAATGCGGTGTCGAGCACCCGGCTTCCACCGCTGATCGGAATCAGCGTGGTCACGCCGAGCGGCCCGCCGATCTCCGTGATCACGACGCGTATGTCCGTTCCCGCGAGTCGTTCGAGCGTTCGCTTGAAGTGGAATCGACGAACCGCGCGTTCACCGGGGCCGAGCGAGGAGATCGGTCGACGTTCCCGGCCGGTGTGCCAGGCCACCGCTTCGAGCTGGAGGTCGAGCGGTCGGTCTCCGTGGTTGATCACCTCGGCGCTGACCACGACCCCCTGGCGTCCGTCCATCGCGGAGGTCGTCAACGCCCAGTCCGTCCGGATCTCCAGGACGTCGTTCCGGACCCGAAGCGGTACGTCGAGATCGACCCCGATGCGTTCCTCGGACTCCGCCGTGATCCGGATCGGCAGACGGACGTCGCCGGGAACCGGCGGCGTCGCCCAACGGATCTCCAGGGGTATCCGCGCGGATTCACCCGCGGCGGCGCGGAACCTCGGCGCGCGAGGCTCGATCGACCAGCCACGCGGCGCTTCGATGTCGAGACGCCCTTCCATGGCGACCGCGCCCGGATTCTCGACGATCAGTTCGACGGTTCCGGGACCGGCGGCGAGGTCGACGCCGGACGAATCGAAGTGCAGTCCGGCCACGAGGTCCGCGGTGAGTCGAGAGATCCCTCGCACCCGGATCGGCGTGGATCCCACCTCGAGGTCGAGCATGCCGTCGGAGGTCGTCACCGGGCGGACGACGCCGTCGAGATCGATCAGTTCGACGCGGTCGACACCGACCGGCAGTCGCACCACCTCGATCTCATCGAGTCGGTCCGACCACACGACGAACTCCGCGGTGCGGCCGTCGGTCGCGATCCAGCAGTGAGCGGTGGGGTTCGTCGGAACGATGCCGCCGAATCGACGACCGGAGAGGGCCGGTGCGAGACCGGTCCACGCGAGCATCGCGGGATCGGGGCCGCGGGCGACATCCCATGGCAGGACCAGCTGCCCGGCGCCCCCCCGCCATGCGGCCAGGAGTCGACGCGCCATCGCATCGACGCGGTCTCGAGGGCGCCATTCGAGGGGTGGCGGTGCGATTCGAATCGAACCGTTCATGGTGCCCGCCCGGTCGAAGAGTCCCGTCATCGCCGAGGCGGACAGGTCGTCGGTCGCGAGCAGACAGGTCTCGTCGGCCCACTGCGGCGACCATCCACCGGGTGTCCGGTCGACCGAGAGCACCGGGTCGGCGATCAGGACCTGCATGAGCGCCCGAAGCGCCACGGGTTCGCGACCGGACCGGACGGTCCCGGGGATCCGCCAACGATCGACGATCGTCCCGAATCGATCGAACCACGACTCGAGTGAAGTCCGGACGAGGGAGGTCTCGCCGAGCACCGCGGCTCGGACCTCCGTCGGCGCGATCCGCGCCGCGTCGGCGAGTCCGCCGTGGATCCGGTCGATCGCGAGCACCGGCTCGCGATAGTTCGACCGCTGGCGTGCGAGCGTCGACTTGAGCGATGCGATCGCGTCGGTGCTGCCGATCTCGTCGTTGGCTTCCGGCCAGATCGAGAATTCGACGATGCCCGGATCGAGTTCGTCGAGGACGTCCGCGATGCGAGGCAGGTCGGCCACCCGCCAGTCGGACATCGCGTATCCAAGCCGCGGCGATCCGTTTCGTCGACGTTCACGGTCCTCGGGGAGGACGAGGAATCTGAGGGTTCGAGCGTTCGCCGCACCCCCGCCGCCCTCGACCACGAGTCGCGCCCGATACCACCCCGGACGACCGGGCCGGACCGAGGCGATCACCGGACGACCGCTCGAGAGCGCCCGGATCGAACGACGCTCGACGAGGGTGTCGTCGAGATCGTGGATCTCCAGCGTCACCGAAGGAACCGGATCGATCGGATCGTCGATGGCGATCCGCAGGTCGACCGGCGCTGGCAGACGCACGATGCCGGCGTCGGCGACGGTTCCGAAGTCGATCCAGGGAAGCTGCCAGATGGCGAGGCCGTCGAACCAGACCGTGCCGCTGACATCCTCTATCCGCGGCTCGCGTCCGGCGGGACGACGCCCCGCGGACGCTTCGTCGAAACCGGGCTGCACGACCTGCATCGCCACCACGAATCGAAGATCCTCGCCCACCACGCGACACTCGGGGCTCGAGGTGTCGACGTCGACCACCAGATTCGTCCACGCGTCGGCGGTTCGCACCGGCTCGGAGACGAAGCGTTCGATCGTCGCCGATTCCACGGCGTCCGACATGCCGGCCGCGTGGGATCGATCGAGGAGATCGCCATCGACGAGGCGGACTTCGAGGCGAGCCGACGCATTGACGAGTCCGGTGGTCCGGACATCGCCGGCGAAGTGGTACCGGGAATCGACCGAGGCCGGCAGCACCACCTCGGGACGGGTCCGGTAGGAGACCGAGCCACCGAGGATGTCGATGCGAAGGCTCCAATCACCGTCGGATCGACGGAGATCGTCGACGTTCGCGGTGAAGAAGCGATCCTGCGGCGGGAGGCCGTGCGCCTGCTCGAAGACGTGGGACCAGTCGGCCTTCTGGATGTCCTCGAAGTCGAAACGGTGGACCAGCCGCCGCGTGACCGCGGGCGGATCCGAGCCACCGGCGGGCGACGCGACAGCGGTCGTCGGCGCGGACGACATCGCGAGCAGCGTCAGGCAGCCGAGGAGGGCCTTCCGACACACCGAGGAAAACAACCAATCCATGCGTCCGATATCGGCACTTTTCGCGCGTGACTGGAGCTTTACGGCCGATAGAAGAAAGGTCATGGCGTCATCCCCCCGCATTCCCCTCACATCGGCCCTGATCGGGGCCCTGGTCCGGATCACCGTCGTCGTGGTCGTCATCGGTGGCATGCTGATCGCCGGATTGACCTGGTGGACCATGGACCGCGAACGCCGGCTCCGAGCCGAGATCGCCGCGATCGAGACCCGGATGGTGGCCGAAATCGCCCGCCGGGACGCCGCGATCGCCCGGCTGGGACGCGACCGGCGGATCGCCCGGCTGGAGGTGGTCGAACGATTCGAGGATCCGGACGGAGAAGGCCCGAGGACGAGCCTCCTTTTCATCGAACTCGACGACGCGGGGCGGGAAGTCGCCCGCCGTGAAATGGATGTCCCCGGCGACGTGATCTACGTCGACGCCTGGACCGCGAGATTCCCCGCGGAATCGGTGGCATCCGCGGACGACCCGTTCCGGGATCGAACGCTGGTGCTGCTCCGCAGGATCTACTCCGACCGGATGCCGCCCCGGGACGGGATTCCGATCGACACGCCGGGCGGTGTTCCCGACGGCTACGCGGGCTCCGACGAGGCTCGCTTCGAGCAGGCGATCTGGAAGCGATTCTGGACGCTCGCCTCGGATCCCGAGGCCGCCGATGAAGCGGGAATCCGAGTCGCGCAGGGCGAAGCGGTCTACAAGCCGATGCGACCGGGGGAGTCCTACGAACTCCGGGTGGAAGCCGCCGGTGGAATGACGCTGGTACCGGTTCTCGCTCAGGCGAGCGCAACGACCCGGGACCCCTGATCAGGGGAGCGTATATGCTCCTTTCCATCATGAATCCCACCACCAGAACCACGCTTTCGGTCGTGATGATCCTGTTCGCGACCGCCGCCGGAGGCTGTGCAAGCCAGTCCGTCGAGATCGGCGTGACCACCCGCGCCGAGACCTATCTCGAAATCGACGATCGCTTCGATCTGCTCACGGCGACCCCCCCCCGCTGTGCGATGCTCCCGGCCATCATGACCGGCACCAACATCGGCCGCGGTGTCGCCGCGGACATGGCGATCGACCTGGCGCTGCAACGCGAATATCAACCGCAGCGGTTCTCCTTCACCGCGGAACCCGACCCCGATCCGATCAACGTGCTCCGGCACTACAAGGTGGCCGACCATTGCGTGGACGAGGGGCTTCTGGACGAACTTCGCGCGCTCCTCAAGAGCCATCAGGAGTCGAACTATCCCGATCCCGACCTCGCCGCCAAGATCGCGGAAAGCCTCGGTGTGAGGTACCTGATCTTTCCACAGGTCACCGGGGTGTCGACGGACAATGCGGGTCGGTTCACCTTCACCGGGCTGACGTTCATCCGCACCGGTTGGATCTCGATGGAGGGAACGCTGCAGATCTGGGACGCGACCAGCCGAGGCATGGCCTGGCAGTCCTCCGGGGAGTGTTCGCTGACCGCGGAGAACGTGGTCGGCATCTCGCCACCGGTCCAGTCGGCGATGGACGCACTCTTCGTCACCCTGATCGGCGACTTCGCCACCGGCCGTTCCGCATCGATCGTGAGCGGCACGCTGGACGACTCGGATGCCGCCAACCCGACCAACCTGACCCGGACGAGCAACACGACCGTGATCGAGTCCAAACCGGAGGAGTCCACCGCATCGACGCCGGAAAGCCCCGCCGCGTCCACCTCGGCCCCCGCCTCCGACGAGGCGGTCCGGAAGGCGGTCGAGTCGAGTGGCACCCCCGTGCCGGAATCGGCACCGGCACCGAAAAGCGATGGCGGCAACCCGTGAGCACCTACGAAGTCGATCTGCGAAGCGACACCGTCACCCGACCGACGGCGGCGATGTGGGACGCGATGCGGTCCGCCCCTCTCGGCGACGACGTGCTCGGCGACGAACCGACGGTCATGCGCCTCGAACGGCGGATCGCCGACATGCTCGGCAAGGAGGCCGCGCTCTTCACGCCTTCCGGAACCATGGCCAACCAGCTGGCGATCCGCAGCGTGTGCGAAGGTGGTGACGAGATCGTCGCGCACCACGACAATCACATCATCCACTACGAGACCGGTGGACCGGCCGCACTCTCCGGCTGCATGGTCCGCGGCATCGACGGCGTCTGCGGGATCCACGATGCGTCCGCGGTCGCCGAGGCGATCCGCCATCTGGACGTCCATCATCCTCGGACCCGCATGGTCGCGATCGAGAACAGCCACAACCGGGGCGGCGGCTCCGTGTGGACCCTCGACGGATTCGAAGCCGTCGCCGCCGTCGGACGGGACCACGACCTCCACGTCCACGTCGACGGCGCCAGGCTCTTCAACGCCTGCGTGGCGGGCGGATACACGCTCGCCGAATTCGCCCGACCGGCCGACACCATCAACGTCTGCTTCTCCAAGGGTCTCGGTGCTCCGGTCGGAAGCGCACTGGTCGGGCCCGCCGATCTCATCCTGCGGGCGCGTCGCTTCCGGAAGATGTTCGGTGGCGGCATGCGTCAGTCCGGCATGCTCGCCGCGGCCGCGATCCATGCCCTCGATCATCACTTCGACCGGCTTGCGACCGATCACGAACACGCCGGGCTGCTGGCCGAAGGCGTCGACGCCGTGGACGGACTCGTCAGCGAGAATCCGGTCGGCGGCGTTCGAACGAACATCGTCTTCTTCGACGTCGAACCGGCCCTCGCGACCGCCGAGGCGTTCGCCACGCGGATGACCGAGGCGGGTGTGGCCGCCTACGCCTTCGATCCGACGCGGGTCCGCATGGTGACCCACCTCGACGTGGATGCCGACGGCATCCATCGCGCGATCGCGACGATCGGCGAGATCGCGGCCGGCTTCCGGGCCTGAGGCCCATTCGAAGGACACCATGCCCGACCCCACCCGCGCCGCGATCTTCGACCTCGACGGCACCCTGATCGACACCTACGACGCGCATCACGCCGCGTGGCGGACGGCGTGCGCCGCGAACGACATCGAGTTGACGCCGGCCATGTTCGCCTGGAGTTTCGGACGGACCAATCCGGCCATCATCCGTCGCTTCTGGGCCGATGCCGGCCGACCGGATCCGGATGACGCCACGATCGAACGCGTCGCGGAGGCGAAGGAGACCGACTTCCGAACGGAACTCGACCGGTCCTTCCCGGCGATGCCGGGCGTCCCCGAACTCATCGCCGGCCTCCGTGAACAGGACTTCGCGGTGGCGATCGGCACCAGCGCGCCGCGCGAGAATCTCGAACTCGCGGCCGATCGACTCGGGATCGCGGATCTCATCGACGCCTCCGTGTGCGGCGGCGAGGTGGTCCACGGCAAGCCGGACCCCGAGGTCTTCCTCCTCGCCGCCGAACGACTCGGCGCGTCGCCCGCGCAGTGCGTGGTGATGGAGGACGCCGGTGCCGGAATCGACGCGGCGAAGGCCGCCGGCATGTCCTCGATCGGGATCGTCTCCACCGGCCGGACCGCCGTGGAACTCGACCACGCCGATCTCGTGGTCGATCGATTCGATGTGCTTCGTCCCGCCGATTTCCTTCGACTCCTCGCCGGTCGTTGACCGACGATGATTCATCCGACACCCACCCCGTTCGCCGGGGAAGTTCGACTCCAACCACCCGAGATCCCATGCACGACCCTCGATTCGACCGACTGGCGGAACTCCTCGTCTCCCACTCCACCCGACTGACCCCCGGCGAGCACCTGCTGGTGGAGTCCTTCGACGCCCCCGACGCGTTCGTCGCGGCGGTGGTCGAGGCGGCCCGGGCCCGAGGCGCCCATCCCCACGCCGCGTTGCGGTCGACCCGGTTGCTGCGGACCCTGGTCGACGGTGCCGACGAGGCCCAGATCGACGCCTGGGCGGACATCGACGCCCACCGGATGAAGGCGATGGACGCGTACATCGGCGTCCGGGGCGGCGAGAACGCGAGCGAGATGGCGTCGGTCGACGAAGCGTCGATGAGCCTCTTCGGCCGGAACTACCAGAAGCCCGTCCACTTCGAGGAACGGGTGAAGCGCACCAAGTGGTGCGTGCTTCGGTGGCCCACGCCCTCGATGGCCCAGCTCGCCGGCATGAGCACCGACGAGTTCGAGGACTTCTACTTCCGGGTGTGCTGTCTCGACTACGGCCGGATGTCGACCGCGGCCACCGCGCTGGTCGACCGCATGAACCGGACCGATCGCGTGCACATCGTGGGGCCGGGCGACACCGATCTCCGCTTCTCGATCAAGGACATCCCCGCGGTGGCCTGCTGCGGCGAGATGAACATCCCCGACGGCGAGGTGTTCACCGCGCCGGTCCGGGACTCCATCGAAGGCGTGGTCGCCTACAACACCGCCACCATCTACCACGGCGTTCCGTTCGAGAACGTCCGTCTGGTCTTCGAGAAGGGGCGGATCGTCGAATCCTCGGCGACCGTCGGCGGCGACCGACTCGAGGAGATCTTCGATGCCGACGAAGGCGCCCGGTTCATCGGTGAATTCGCGATCGGCTTCCACCCGCACATCCTTCAGCCGATGAAGGACATCCTGTTCGACGAGAAGATCGCCGGCAGCTTCCACTTCACGCCGGGGCAGGCCTACGACGAGGCCGACAACGGAAATCGGAGCGAGATCCACTGGGACCTCGTCTGCATCCAGCGACCCGATTTCGGTGGTGGCGAGATCCGCTTCGACGACGAGACGATCCGGAAGGACGGTCTCTTCGTCACCGAGGACCTGCTTGATCTGAATCCCGACCGGCTCGGTTGAAGCCCAGAGGGTTGAAGCCTCGAGGGTTGAAGCCCCGAGGGTTGAAGCCCTGAAGGTTGAAGCCCGCGCAGAAAATCCTCGAGGTCATCGACCGCCGTCGGGGAAGTCGCCGGACTCCTCGAGTTCGCGGGCCGCGGCGTCATCGAAGACCGTGTCGGCCTGGCGACCGATCGCCTCCTGGCGTTCCTGCATGTCCGCGATGGTGTCCTCGGAGAATCCCTTCGCCTTGCCGAGGGTGGATTTCGGGGTGTCGTCGACGACCGGTTCGAAGTCGTCGTCCGCAGGCTCCTCGCATCCGAGGACCGCGACGAGCCCCGCGAGTGCCACGACGATCAATCCACGTTCGATGCTTCGCATCCGTCGTCTCCTTTTGGCCCGGTCACCGACCGGACGCCGCGAGGATACCCGACTATCCCCGACATCCACGGGGGACTACCATTCTTCTCCCGTCGTCGCGTGACGACGCCGTCCTTTCCGGAACACCGGAGCAGATTCGATGAACAGTCTCGTCCTCCTCGCAGCCTCGGCCATCCTCATGACTTCGACGCCAGAAACCACCGATTACACGACCATCCCTCCCGACCCCTACGAAGTCGAGCAGCGACTCGCCGCGGCGCCGGTCAATGCCCAGGAAGCCGTGAAGCAGGCGGAGGAGAAGACCGGCGGCACGGTCCGCAGCCTCGCCTGCCGATTCGACGGCGAAGCGGTCGCCTACGAGTTGATGGTGAGCCGCAACGGCGTACCCACCAAGGTCATCGTCGACGGGGCCACCGGGAAGGTCACCGCACCCATGATCTCGATCCCCGAGGCGATCCGCACCTCGACTGAAAAGGTCGACGGACTCGTCAAGGCGGTCTACGCCAACGACGACGCCGAACCCCCGACCATCACCACCGTGATCTACAACGACGGCAAGCGTCACGACATCGTGGTCGACGCGGTCTCCGGCGCCGTGGTGTCCGACACCCTCGTCCCGAGATTCCCCGGCGACGCGGTCGGCGACCGGGAGATGGTGACCCTTCCCAGCGGACTCAGCTACTTCGATCTCGAGGAAGGCGCGGGCGACAGCCCCGCCGGTCCGACGTCGAAGGTCAAGGTCCACTACACGGGATGGCTCGTCGACGGCACCAAGTTCGACTCGTCGGTCGATCGCGGACAGCCCATCGACTTCGCCCTCAACGGCGTGATCAAGGGCTGGACCGAAGGCGTCGGCAGCATGCGGGCGGGCGGCAAGCGGAAGCTCGTGATCCCGTTCGATCTCGCCTACGGACCGTCGGGCCGTGGTCCGATCCCCCCGCGGGCGACGCTGATCTTCGACGTCGAACTCATCGACGTCGTGGATTGATCGTCGGCGACTCCGGTCGCCTCCGATGTCCGTGATTCCATGATCGAAATGAAAACGACGCGTCGAGCGATCCGCTCGACGCGTCGTTTTCTTCATGGACGGAGCGGTGACGGATCAGGGCCGCATGGCACGATACTCGTCGCCCCGCGCCTCGATCGCCAGGACCTTCTCCAGTCGGCGAGCGTGTCGCGGTTCACCGGTGTACGACGCCGCGAGATACCCCCGGACCATGTCCTCCGCGAGGGCGGATCCGACGATGCGACCACCCAGCACGAGGATGTTCATGTCGTCGTGCTCGACCCCCTGGTGCGCGGAGTAGTAGTCCTCGCAGTTGGCGGCCCGGATGCCGGGGACCTTGTTGGCCGCGACGCTCGCCCCGACGCCGGAACCGCAGAGCATCACGCCCCGGTCCGCGCGTCCGGTGATGATCTCGACCGCGACCTTCTCCGCGTAGTCGGGATAATCGACGCTCTCGGTCGAATCGGTTCCGACATCGATGATCTCGTGCCCAAGCGATTCGATGAAGACGCGAAGCGATTCCTTCAATTCGAAGCCGGCGTGATCCGATCCGATCGCGATCTTCACGCGCCACCTCCCGCGACCCGGGCCATGGTCCGTTTCGCGGCTTCGACGACGTTCTCCGGTTCGAATCCGAATTCCTTCTGCAGTTCCGCGATCGGAGCGCTCGCACCGAAGCGGGTCATCCCGATGATCTCGCCTTCGAGGCCGGAGTACCGCTCCCAGCCGAAGGTCGCCGCCTGCTCGACGCAGACCCGGGCACGGACGCCCGTCGGCAGCACGGATTCGCGGTACGCCTCGGACTGGCGTTCGAAGAGCGTCCAGCACGGAAGACTGACCACCCGGCTCCGGACGCCCTCGCTCGCGAGCCGGTCGTGCGCCTCGAGGCAGGGATGAACCTCGCTGCCGGTCGCGATCAGGATGACTTCCGGCGTCCCGTCGCAGTCCGCGAGGGTGTAGCCACCCTTCTCCACGCCGCGGGCCGAGGCGTACCTGGTCCGGTCGAGCGTGGGAAGATTCTGTCGGGAGAGCGCGAGCAGCACCGGTTCGTGCTTCATGGGCATGAACACCCGCCAGCACTCCGCGACCTCGTTGGCGTCGCAGGGTCGGAAGACCATGATGCCCGGCATCGCCCGCAGCGAGGGGATCTGCTCGATCGGCTGGTGGGTCGGCCCGTCTTCCCCGAGCCCGATGGAGTCGTGGGTGAAGACGTAGATCACCGGGATCTCCATCAACGCCGCGAGTCGGATCGCCGCCCGGCAGTAGTCGCTGAAGATCAGGAATCCCGCGCCGTAGGAACGGACCTTCGAGAGGGAGAGACCGTTGCAG
>MDTG01298982.1_pt1 | contig 12949 bp, 11 predicted proteins | sample 811421 | NCBI WGS metagenome assembly MDTG01 (sample SAMN05326645, study PRJNA326480) | marine metagenome | isolation source: seawater | place: Pacific Ocean: South East | collected 2011
GGAGGAGCCCGCCACGACCCTCGGCCTCAGCGCCGCGCCCTACGTGACCTTGCACCTCGAGGGCGCGCGCGTCCCCGTCGCGGACCGGCTCGGGACGGGCGCCCCTGGCGAAGTGCGCCGCGCGGTGCGGCGCACGATCGCGCGCAAGCGAGTGCTCGACGCGGCCCGCCTGGTGGGCTGCATGCGCGCCGCCTGCGACCACGCCTTCAAGTATGCGACCGAGCGCCAGGCCTTCGGGGTCTACCTCTACGAGCACCAGGCCCTGGCCTTCATGATGGCCGACATGGCGACCGCCGCCGACGCCGCGCGAAACCTGGTCCTGCGCGCCGGCGCCGCGCTGGACGCGGGCGAAGAGGAGGGGATCGCCCTGGCCGAGCGCGCCCTGCGCGCGGCCCAGCAGCACGCCCGCGAGGTGACCTCCGACGCGGTCCAGGTCCTCGGCGGCCACGGCTACATCCAGGACCACCCGGTCGAGAAGTGGATGCGCGACGCCCGCACCGTGGGGCTCGTGGACGGACTCAGCCTCGACGAAGACGGGACGGCGCTGTGAGCATCGAGTTCGAGCTGACCCCCAAGATGCGCAAGGTCCGCGACATGTCGCGGATGTTCGCCGAGACCTACCTCCGCCCCTACGCGCTGGAGGCCGAGGAGCTGTGCGGGCCCCACCCCGCCTTCATAGACGCCTGCAAGCAGTTCGGCCTCGGCTCGGGCGGCATGGGCGCGGCCTCCTCGATCAGCGGCAGCAAGGAGGCGCCCGCCGCGGGAGCGGCCAAGGAGACGTCCAGCAACCGGACGATGATCGTGGCGATCGAGGAGCTGGCCTGGGGCGACCCGGCGGGCGTGCTCAACATGCCTGGCCCCGGCCTGGGCGGCCCGCCGGTGCAGTTCACCGGCACGCCCGAGCAGCGCGAGCGCTTCCTCTCGATCTTCACCCCCGACAGCTTCAAGTTCGGCGCCTATGCGCTCACCGAGCCGGACGCGGGCTCGGACGCCAAGGCGATCCAGATGACCTGCCGCAAGGACGGGGACCACTGGGTCCTGAACGGGAACAAGTTCTATATCACCAACGGCAAGAAGGCCGAGTGGACGGTCGTGTTCGCCACGCTCGACCCCACCCTGGGCCGCGCCGGGCAGCGGGCCTTCGTGGTCGAGAAGGACACGCCTGGGTTCACGGTCCCCAAGCTCGAGAAGAAGATGGGCCTCCGCGCGAGCGAGACGGCCTGGCAATCCTTCGAGGACTGCCGGGTCCCCGCGAGCAACCTGCTCGGCGGCGAGGCCCACTACGAGGCCAAGGCCAAGGGCGGCTTCAAGACCGCGATGAAGACCTTCGACGCCACCCGCCCCCTCGTGGCCGCGATGGCGGTCGGGATCGCCCGCGCCGCCTACGAGATCGCGCGCGACTGGGTGCGCGAGCGCTACTCCCTCAGCCAGCACACGGCCCGCTACCGACGCGTGCAGGACAAGCTGGAGTGGATGCGGACCGAGATCGAGACGGCCCGCTACCTCTGCTGGAAGGCGGCCTGGCTGCTCGACCTCGGGCGCGAGAACGCCAAGGAGTCCTCCATGAGCAAGGCCTACGCCGGCAAGATGGTCGACCGCGTCACCTCGGCCGCGATCGAGGTCATGGGCCCCGAGGGCGTCCTGCGCGAGCGCATGGTCGAGAAGCTCTACCGGGACCAGAAGGTCTACGACATCTTCGAGGGCACGGGCCAGATCCAGCGCCTCGTCATCTCGCGCCGCCTGTTCAAGGACGCCCCGCGCTCGAGCTAAACCCCTCGTGCTCGTGCCCGTGCCCGTCTGACCACTTCACACTTCTCGGGCCTGGCCTCCGAGCGGCGCAAGGACGGTCGGAGGCGGCTTGACGTGGCGCTCTAGGAGGAAAGCAGGAAGTGAGGAAGGCGAGGAAATCGGCGAGATCTGCGATCTCGGCATCGAGAGCGAAGCGTAGCCAACGCATTTCGAGAGACTGCTTTCGCCTTCCCGGCAGCCGCAGCTTTCCTGTCCTTCCTTGATTCCTGCTTTCCTTCTAAATCGCCACGTCTGGACGCCCTCGCCTCACGAGCGTGTGGCCTGAGCTGTGTGGGACGCCGTGCCCATGCCCGGACGTGCACGGGCCTCAGTGGGCTGGTCAGCCGTGCCCGTGCCCGAATAGAACGAAAGAGGGAGCCGCCGCGCTCAGCGACAGCTCCCTCTCGATCTCTTCCGCTCAGCGCGAACGCAGCGCGGCGCTACTTCTGGGCGGGGATCTCCGCCACGTACTCGATCGAGAGGCTCTGGATCACGCAGTCCTCCTTGGGCTTGTCGGCCGCGCCGGTCTCGACCGCGCCGATGGCATTGATCGCATCCTGGCCCTCGAAGACCTGGCCGAACACCGTGTATTGCCCGTTGAGGTGGGCCGGCGAGCCGAGGCACACGTAGAACTGGCTGCCCGCGCTGTGGGGGTTGCTCGTGCGCGCCGCGGCGATCGCGCCGGGGCGGTGCGAGTATTTGGGGCTGCGGTTGAACTCGCCGGGGATCGAGTAGCCGGGGCCGCCGCCGCCGTTCCCGTCGGGGTCGCCGCCCTGGATCATGAAGCCCTTGATCACGCGGTGGAAGGTCAGCCCCTTGTAGAAGCCGCGCTTGGCCAGCTCGATGAAGTTGCGCACGTGGCAGGGCGCCGCCTCGTCGTAGAAGCGGAAGCGAACCGTGCCGTGGTTGGTCACCATCTTGGCCACGGCGTACTTGCCGCCGCCCTCGGCCGGGGTCACCTCGACCTCGATCCCCTCCCCGAACACCGGCTGCGGCGGGCGCTGCCCCTGCTGGCGAGGGTGGGGCACGAAGCCCATGTAGACCGGCTTGATCGTGATCTTGCCCGTCTCGACCGTGGGCAGCTTGATCGTGCCGGTCAGGGTCTTGCCGGGCGCGACGCCGACCTGGGCCTGGGGCTTGAGCTTGGCGATCCCGCCAGGGAAGCGGGCCAGGTAGCGCTTGGCCTCGCCCCAGCGCGCGCCGCTCAGCTCGATCATGACCGAGTGGGTGCTGAGGGCCACGGGCCGGGCGAGGGACTCGGCCTCGCCCTCGTTCTTGACCGTGATCTCGAGCTCGATCTCGCCGCCGAGGGCGACCTTGGCGCTCTTGGCCTTGGCCGTGATCGAGAAGGTCGCGGTCGGGGCGGGCGGCGGCGCGTCCTGGCCGGCGGCAGGCAGGGCCCAGCACAGGAGGGCGGGGAGCAGGATGGAGTTGAAGCGCTTCATGAGTCGTTCTCTCTGGTGAAGGCGAGACGCTACCACGGGCTCAACGCACGGGGCGCGGCGCGGGACGGCGAGGGCCGGCGCCCTCGGGCCAGGGGTGGATCTTGCGGTAGACATCGCTTGGTTGGCGCGCGCTGCGCGCGGCCGCGTCGAGCTCGAAGCGACGGGCCCGAGGCTGCCAATAGAGGTAGCGCGCGTTGGCCTCGAACCAGCGGAACAGGGCCCGCCCGCCGCGCTTCGCCACGTCCTTGGGCTCTGCCAGCCCGACCTCGCGCAGGACGAGGGCCAGGTCGAGGCGCTCGGCGAGGACCTGGGCCAGGAAGCCTCGCTCGCGCTGGTCCGGCAAGACCGCCCGATAGGCGAGCAGCCCGCCGAGGAGCTCCCTGCGCGCCGCGGGGCGCTCCTTGCTCTCGGCAACGTAGCGGCTGACCAGGCTGGCGGCCAGGCGCACGGCGTCGCCGACCCCGACCTTGGGCGCCGCTACGGCCTCGGGCTCCCGCGCCCCCAGGGCGCGCGCCGCGACCCGGGCAGGGGCCTCGCGGGGCAAGGGGTGGCTGCCCGGCGTCGCCGCCTCGCGCAGCTCCGCGACCCGCTGAGGCGCGAGCCCCAGCGCCCCCAAGCGCAGGGCCGCCGCGCGGCGCACGATCCAGCTCGGGTCCTCGAGGGCCTGGGCCGCCGGGCGCGCGTCGCCCCGCTCGCTGCTGCGCAGGAGCTCGACCAGGCGCTCGCTGACCCGACCCGCCTCCTCCCGGGCCGCCGGCGAGTTCCAGCTCGGTCCGGCCTGTTCGGGTTCGGGCCGTGGTTCTTGCCCCAGCGCGAGGCCGAGCGCGCCCCCAGCCGTCACGCTAGCGGCGAAGAGCGAAGTGAGCAGACGCTGCACGTGTGACTCCCATGGGCCCTGCCCTGCTGGGGACCGCGCCCCCCAAACGACGATGTAGCTTAGAGGCCGGCGGCACGATGCGCGGTCGCGGAGGGGACGGACGAGGTGACGACGAGGCCGGCGTGGAGCTGATTCAGCGAGCGGTCCAGACGATCGCCGACCTGGGGATCGCCAGCGCGCGCGACCTGCAGCCGCACCTGACTGCTTGGCGTCAGCGCCCGCCCAGCATGGACACCCAGGACGACGAGCAAGAGCTCGCCACCTTCCTGAGCGGCCTCTTCCAGGCCAACGTGATCACGCGCAACCAGGGCCGAACCCTGCTCGGGATGCTGACCGGCTCGGCGCGTCCCGTCCCGGCCGCCGTCGCCCCGCCCAGCCAGCCGCACCCCGACGACGCCTTCATTGGCCGCCGCTTCGGCAGCTATATCGCCGAGGAGCTCGTCGGCGAAGGGGCCATGGGCCGCGTCTACCGCGCCACCCGCGAGGGGACCCTGGAGCGCGACTTCGTGATCAAGGTCTTCGGCTCCAAGGACGAGGAGGCCGTGCGCCGCTTCGGGCGCGAGGCCGAGATCATGGGCAGCCTCGACCACCCCAACATCGTCAAGGTCGTCGCCTCGGGGCAGGAGGGCAGCGTGCCCTACATGGTCCTCGAGTACGTCGACGGCCCGACCCTCCAGGAGATGCTCAAGGAGCGCGGGCGCTTCAGCTGGAAGAGCGCGACGCGCGCCGTGAAGCAGATCGCGATGGCCCTGATCGAGGCTCACGGGAAAGGGATCGTGCACCGCGACCTCAAGCCCGCCAACGTGCTGGTCGCGCGCGGGGGCATGCTGCGCCTGTTCGACTTTGGCCTGGCCAAGGTCACCACCCACAGCAGCCTCTCGGCCGCGGGGGACATCCTCGGCTCGCCGGCCTTCATCGCCCCCGAGCAGTGGGGCGACCACGAGGTCGACGCCCGCGCCGACCTGTTCGCGCTGGGGGTCATCTACTACCTGCTCATGGCCGGCAAGCCGCCCTTCCGCGGCCGGACCCCCTCGGACTACTCGGCCGCGATCCAGGCCGGCAGCTACACCCCCTTGGCCGAGGTCGCCCCCGACGCCGACTCGCGGGTGTGCCACCTCGTGACCGCGCTGCTCGAGACCGAGCGCGCCTACCGGCCGATCTCGGCCAAGGCCGTCGTCCAGGACCTCGACCGGATCCTGCGCGGCAAGCATCCCAACCTGCCCCGGATCGAGCCGCGCGGCGGCCAAGAGCCCTTCCCCCTGGTCGGCAAGGACATCTTCCGCGTCGGGAGCGACCCCAGCTGCGAGGTCCTGATCGGCGGGGCCTCGGCCGCTCACGCGACGATCGCGCGCACCCCGGCGGGCTACCTGCTCAAGAGCGTGGTCCGCGCCGAGGACACCCGCGTCAACGGCAACCCCGTGGACGAGATCGTGCTGCGCGACAAGGACAAGGTCGAGTTCGGCGACTCCGAGGTCCACCGCTTCCGAACCGGCCACGTCGGCCAGGGCGGTCGCTACGCCTCGATCAGCGAGCGGCTCAACAAGAGCGAGATGGTCAGCGCCGAGGTCACCCAGGACGCCGGCGAGCCGCCCCTCCCCGTGCCAGGCCTGCTCGACGCCGCGCTGGCCTCCAGCGCTCACCCCCGCTCCTTCGTCAGCTGCTTCGAGCAAATGGACGCCCGCCTGCGCGAGCGGACCTTCGAGCGCACCCGACGCGCCCTGTTCTCGACCGGGCTGCAGGAGCCCGCCGCCGCCGCCCTGGAGCGGGCCCGCGAGCTCGCTCGCCAGCGGACCTGGGACCTGGCCGAGAAGCTCTTCGACCGCAGCCGAGAGAACCTCGGCCGCGAGGTCGAGGCCTGGCTCTCGTGGTGGATCGAGGCCCGCGCCACGCACCCCCGCCAGTTCCGCGGCCCCGGCGAGCGCGCCTTCGGCTGGATCGAGCTCGAGGGAGAGGGCAGCCACCGGATCGAGCTGCGCGAGCGCGAGAGCTGGACTCTGGGCCGCGCGGACGAGGCCGACATCACGATCCCCGAGCGCTCGGTCTCGCGCACCCACCTGCAGCTGATCCGCCTCAACCGCCGGATCCTGTTCCGCGACCTCGGCAGCCGCTTCGGGGTCCGCCGCGAGGACGAGCGCGTCGAGATCGGGCTGCTCGGCGACGGCGACGAGCTGGAGCTGGGCAAGGTCAAGCTGACCTTCCGCGACGGCCTGGAGCAGGAGCCGCTGGTCACCTCGCCCATGATCGAGGTCGACCCGCTGACCTTCGAGGCCCTGGTCGAGCAGAGCCCTCAGCACGCGATCGTGATCCTGGTCCGCCTGCTCGACACCGCGCCCCTGGCCGACTTCTGCATTCAGGGCGCCGCTCCGCACGAGGACTTCGCGAGCATCGGCTCGCTGGTGATGGACTTCCTCGACCACCAGCGAAGCCGCGCCCTGAGCGTGCTCCCCAAGGTGACCGGAGTCGACCACGGCCAGGACAGCGCCGCCTGGGCGGCCTGGCTGGATCAGGCCGCGCCGACCCTCCCGCCCCAGGTGGTGCCCGCGGGCTGGACGCGCTAGCCGGCTCGCTCTTGAGCTGGCTCTCTGGCAAGCGCTGCCTGGTCGCGATCCCGACCTACGACGAGCGGGAGAACCTCCCCTGGGTCGTCGCCGCCCTGCGCGGGGTGACCGAGTCCCTCCCCTGCGCGGTCGATCTGCTCGTGGTCGACGACCAGAGCCCCGACGGGACGGGGGAGCTCGCCGAGCAGCTCGCCCAGCAGGACCCCGCCCTGAAGGTGCTGCATCGGCGCGGCCCCCGCGGGCTGGGCCGGGCCTACCTGGACGCCTTTCGCTACGCCCTCGCCCACGACTACGACCTCGTGGTCGAGATCGACGCCGACCTCAGCCACGACCCCGCGCGCCTGCCGAGCCTGCTCGCCGCCGCCGAGCAGGCCGAGCTCGTGCTGGGGTCGCGCTACGTGCCGGGCGGCGGCACGCGCCGCTGGGGGCTCGCTCGCCAGCTGCTCAGCCGCGGCGGCTCCCTCTACGCGCGGCTGCTCCTCGACCTCCCCCAGCGCGACCTGACCGGCGGCTACAAGGTCTTCCGCCGCGAAGCCCTCGAGGCCCTCGACCTCGACGCGATCCGCTCCGAGGGCTACGCCTTCCAGATCGAGACCACCCTCCGCGTCGCCCGCGCCGGGCTGCGCGTGGTCGAGGTCCCGATCGTGTTCGTCGACCGGCAGGTCGGTCGCTCCAAGATGAGCGGCCGGATCGCCCTGGAGGCCGTGGGCATGGTGTGGCGCCTGCGGCGCGAGCTCCCGCCCTAGAGCGAACCATCTATCCGCCACATTCTCGCCTCTTGAGGCGCAGCGTCCCTGCGGGCTGTTGCGAGAAAAGGACTTAGGGCGGACCTCCCTTTGCCTTCGCCAGGCTCATGACGCGAATCCTCTGCGCGCTGGCGCTGCTCCTCCTCGCCGCGCCTCCCGCCGCCGCCAAGGGAGGCCGCTGGCGGGAGAACCTCACCCACCGACCGCGCCTGACCTTCGACGGGCGGGACGCGGCGCACGTCCAGCGGACCGTGGCCCGCATCGCGGCCCAGTCCCAGCCCTGGGCCCGCTCCTACGCCGCGCTGCGAGACCTGGCCGAGGGCGGACAGGTCACCCCCCACGGCGCCAGCGGCTGGAAGAGCCAGCCCGACCCCTACGAGAAGCTCTACGCGCAGGAGGTCAAGAACGGCTCGATCGCGGCGGCCAAGGCCCTCGTGGCGTGGCTCTACCGCCAGGGCCTCGACCCGGCCTGGCGCCCGCTCCCGCGCCTCCCCGGCGAGTCGAGCCCCGAGGGGTGGGCCCGCCAGCAAGCCGCCGAGGCGCGCCAGATCGTGGCGGGCATGTACCACGACTGGCCCTGCTGGCGGGGCTTCAAGGTGATCAACCGCGGGATCGTGATGGCCGACTCGCTCGTGATGCACTGCGTCGCCTACGACCTGCTCGCCGCGCTCCCGCCCAGCTGGAGCGGCGGGCTCGGCGCCTGCCGCGATCGCCTCGGCGAGCTGGCCGAGGACGCGCGCTACTACTGGGGCTTGATCGACGGCTACGACAGCAACCACTCGATGCGCGTGGCGAGCGGCCTGGGCACCGCCGCGATCGCGCTCAACGACCTCGACCGCTACCGCTGGTGGAAGCCAGGCACCTGGTGGCAGCGCCCCTCTGGCTGGGCCAAGAAGGCGGAGCGCAACCTGCACCCCACCCGCCGCGGGAGCGACCTGCGCTACCAAGGGCGCACCGGGGCCTTCGCCGAGGGCACGAGCTACTACAGCTACACCATGGACCTGGTCCTGCCCTTCTGCTTCGCCTACGCCCGCTTCACCGGCGGCGGGGTCGACTTCCTCCGCTCCCCCCTCTTCAACGACCTCGTCCGCTGGAGCGTCGACCTGCGCCGCCCCGACGGGCGTCGCCCTCAGGTCGACAACTCGCGCCTGTTCAAGGACAGCGCCCCGGCCTACTTCCTCTCCCGCCTCCGCCACGGCGCCCGCGCCGACGCCGACCGGGAGGTCTTCCTGTGGGACCTCGCCCAGAGCGGCTTCCCCGGCTTCACCGGCCGGCGCGCGAGCTTCCTGCTGGCGGCCTACGACCCGGAGCCAGCCTGGGAAGCCGCCGTCTCCGGCTGGCAGGGACCGCCGGGCCAGCCCACCCGCTACCTCGATCGCCAGGGCGCCGCCGTCCTGCGCAGCGGCTGGGGTCCGCAGGCGGCGCACGTCCTCGTCCAGGCCCAGCACGGCGAGCTGCGCGAGCGCGGCGGCGGACACGAGTCGGTCGACCCCGGCAGCTACGCCCTCTTCGCGCACGGGGACTCGATCACCATCGACCCCGGCTACTTCGGCTTCTCCCGCGTCGAGGCGACCAACCGCGGGGAGCACCGCTCGCTGGTCCTCGTCGACGGGGAGGTCGCCAAGCCCGCGCACAAGTGGCTGGGCTTCGGGCGCTGGCGCTCGGGAGGCGTGGACGCCCGGATCAGCCCTGGCCCGCGCACGCAGCGCCTGGGCGTCGTCCAGACGGTCGCCGTCCGCAGCCGCTACCAGAAGGCAGACGTCGAGCGAACCCTGGCCCTGGTGGGGACCCGCTACCTCCTGATCGAGGACCGGGCCAGCAGCCGCAAGCGCAAGACCCGGACCTTCACCAGCCAGATCCAGACCAACGCCGGCGCCGCCAAGCAGCGGCCGCTGCAGCGGAGCGGCTCCCAGGTCCGCTACGAGACCCACGCCCAGCGGGTCCAGGTGTGCGTCAACGCCGCGGCCACGAGCGCGCTGACCCTCGCGACGCGCGCGCGAGAGAGCAGCACGGGCGTCGGCCCCCAGGGGCACGAGGCGATCGAGTACTCGGCCCGCGGGCGAGAGGTGCGCTTCCTGAGCGTGATCGCGTGCGCGCCCTCCGGCCAGGCGGCTCCCGCGGTCGACGAGGTCCAGCTGCCGGGCGGCGCGATCGCCTTGCGAGTCGAGGTCGGCGGCGCGGTCGACGTCGTGGTGAGCGGCGCGGCCAGCGTGCCCGCCCAGAGCGGCACGAGCGCCTTCTCCACCAGCCACGCCCTGACCGTCGTCTCCTTCCAGGGCGGGAGCCGGCAGGTGCTCTGGACCGTCGGCCCCGGGAGCGTCCAGTGAAGCGAGCGCCGTTGGGCGGGCTCGCCCTCCTCGCGACCCTGCTCAGCGCGCTCTTGCTCGCCCCCACAGGGGAAGGCACCCGCGAGGCTCAGCCTGGCTCGACTGCGCCAGGGGTCCGCGCGCCAGGAGCTCGCGCGCCAAGACCTCGCGCGCCAGGAGCTCGCGCGCGCGCCGCCGCGGCGCTCCCCGGCGACCCGCAGCCTGCAGGTCAAGAGCGGGCTGCACCCGCGCCCGCGGCTGCTGCTCTCCCTCCGGCGCCGGCCCCGCCGCGCGAGCCGCCGCCCCCCGCGCCCCAGCCGCCTCGCGACAGCGCCGCGCCAGCGGCGTGGTGCGAGCCGAGCCCCGCCGCGCTGAGCGCGCTGGAGCAGGCCAGCGCGCAGGAGGACTGCGCGGCCCTGGCTGCGCTGGCGCGTCGCGAGCGCTCCCCCGTCCGCTACGAGGCCCTCCGGCGCCTCCTCCGCCTCCGCGGCCCCGAGTCGCTCCCCGAGCTGGCTGAGCTGTGGGAGGACCCCGACCCGATCCTGGCCGGCCTGCTGGCAGACGCCTACGGCGCTGGCGGTCGGGCCGCGGAGGCGACCGCGCTCGCGGAGCGGCTGACGCGTGCCAGCCAGCACCGGACCGAGCTCGCGCGCGCCGTGCTCGAGATCGGGGAGCGCGAGGCGCTGCCCCCCTGGGTCGAGGCGAGCGCGACGAGGACCCTCGCGGAGCGCTGACGCAGGTTCATCCAGCGCAGGCGCAAGACCAGCCAGGGAGCAACACAGGTCTCGCCCGCGCGGCGCCTCTCCTCGGCCCCTCACGTGCGGGTGCCTCCCTTCAGGAGGCCCGATGCGCGCGATCTCGACCCTGTTCAGCGATGCAGCCCCGCACGGAGGGCGAGCGACCTGGAGCCTGCTCCTCGACCTGACGCTCCTGACCCTGGCCACTCTCGGCCTGTGGTCGGCGGCTTTCGCTCACCCAGCCAGCCTCGTCGAGAGCGTGGGCTACGAAGCGCAACCGGCTACACAGACCACCTGGCGGTGGTCTGCGTCGCCCAGCGGGTCCAGCGCGCCGGACCGCTAGGAGGTCGCCGCCTCGCGCTTGGCCGCGCCCGCGAGCATCAGGCCTGCGATCGCCCCGAGCGCCTCTTCCCAGGCCGCGCGGTAGTCGTCGCTCCACTGGTCCGCGGCGATGTCGGCCAGCGTGTCGAGCAGGCACTCGGCGACCCAGGGATACATCTCGGCCGTGACTCCGTAGTCCACGTGCTGCATCCCCATGTTCCCGAGCGTCTCCGCGAGCCACTCCGGCTCCTCGAGGTGATCGACCACCGCCACGATCGACTCCTGGAGCATCTTCTGCTGCCGCTCCGGGTCGTTGCGCGAGAAGAGGGGTCGGACCTGCGGGTAGCGCGCGAACAAGCGCTCGTAGAAGTGCGGCGTGATCGCCGCCTCCCGCTCGACCACGACTCCGAGGCTCTCGCGAATCAACTCTGGGTTCAGCGCCACTCGGCACCTCCTTTTAACAGGTATCAAAAATACCTATTCGTGAGTCAGCCGCAAGCAAGACTTCTAGCTCTTCTCGGGACCGACCCTATCCCTAGGATCGACCGCTGGAGGAACTCCTGAACCTCACCCGCTATACGGACTACTCGCTGCGGCTGCTGATCTACCTCGCGCTCCACCCCGAGCGCGACGTGCCGGCCAGTGAGGTCGCTGGCGCCTTCGAGATCTCCGAGCACCACGTCGCCAAGGCCGCCAAGGACCTGACCCGGGCCGGCTACCTCACCGCCCGCCGCGGTCGAGGGGGCGGGCTGCGCCTCGCCCGCGCCGCGGCCGAGATCGAGCTCGGCGCGGTCGTGCGCCACACGGAGGACCTGAACCTGCTGGAGTGCTTCGACTCCGAGCGCGATCAGTGCAAGATCACGCCGGCCTGCGCGCTCAAGGGCGTGCTCGGCCGCGCGGGCGAGGCCTTCCTCGCCGTCCTGGACGGCGTCACGCTGGCCGACCTGGTCGAGCCGCGCGAGCGCGCGCTCAGGCGCCTCCTGCCGCGGGTCGACTAGCGAGAGGGCAGCCCCGAGCGCTCGCGCAGGGCCGCCGCCCAGGGCGGCTCGGGCCTCACCCGCGCCGCCTCTCCCTCGGCCCCCAGGCAGCGGATCGTGCCCTCAGGCGCCACCACGCTGTAGCGCAGCGCGCGCCCCAGGGCCCGCTCCAAGGCGGCCATGGTCGTCCGATCCACTTCCGAGAAGCCCAGCGGCCCCTCGGGGTGGCTGTGGGCCACCTCGGCCAGCTCCTCGCGCAGCGCCCAGATCGCCTCCCAGCGCGCGCGCGAGTCGGGCAGCGCCGCGGCGCTGCCCTCGTCGCTCCACAGGACGCGCCCCTCCCCGTCGAGCAAGAAGCACACCTCTCGTCGCGTCACCCTCACCCTCCCGAGCGGGTCACGTAGAGCACCCCGCGCTGGACCGCCTCCCGGATCACCCCGGGCAGGCTCTCGAGGGTCAGGCGCCGGTCCTCGCCGTCGAGGCAGATCCCGGCGTCGACGACCCGCAGGCTGCGCGCGTCGACCACGGTCTCGAAGCGCCCGTCCAGGAAGCGATAGCGCACGGCCAGCAGTCGCCCGCTCTCCAGGGCGCGCGCCGAGAGGAGCTGCGCCCCCGCCGAGGCCAGGGCGCGCTCGACGCGCCGGAGGGGACGCCGCGCCTGGGCCTCGTCCCGCGCCTCCTGCCAGGTCGGGACCCGCGCGGGCCGCCGACCGCGCGCGCGGCGAGCCTCGGCCAGGCGGGTCAGCAAGCGCTCGGCCCCCGCGGCCCCCGCGGCGGCGACCGCGCTCAGCTCGTGCAGGGTCTCGAGCGGGTGCCAGGGGAGCCCGCGCTCCCGCGCCGCCCGCTCGAGGTTCGCGCAGGCGAAGGCCGCGCGCAGGGCGGCGCCCACCCCGCTGATCCGCAGGCCCTCCCGATCGTCGAAGGCGCGCCGCGCCGGCTCCTCGGCGGGCCCCTCGAAGTCCTCTGCCACGAGCAGCCAGGCCCCGTCGTGCCAGCGCCGCGCCACGAGGGGCGCGAAGCGCTCGGGCTCGTCCTCGCCCAAGAAGAGCAGCTCCCGCGGGCGCGCGTCGTCGGACACCAGGTGCTGACCCCAGGCCGCGCCCCGAGCCTGGGGCAAGCCCGCCAGCTCCTCGAGCTCGGGCGCGAGCGCCGGCTCGAGGGGCTCGGCCCGCCGGCCCTCGACGCGCACCCGCC
>MDTG01339811.1_pt1 | contig 12949 bp, 9 predicted proteins | sample 811421 | NCBI WGS metagenome assembly MDTG01 (sample SAMN05326645, study PRJNA326480) | marine metagenome | isolation source: seawater | place: Pacific Ocean: South East | collected 2011
ACTGCATGAGCGGTGAACTCAGCGCCGTTATCGCTACGAATATGATCGGGCGGACCATGGCGCTGGAACAACTCGGTAAGGACAGCGAGGACATCATCGCTCTTGAGCTTGCGCTGGACATGGATCGCCACGCACTGGCGGCTGTGCTCGTCGATTACGGTCAGCATGCGGAAGGCCTTGCCGTCATGGGTGCGATCCATAACGAAGTCGTAGCTCCACACATGGCCGCTGTACTGCGGACGCAGCCTCACGCATGATCCATCGTTGAACCACAGGCCGCCACGCTTGGGCTGCCTCTGCGGCACCTTGAGCCCTTCGCGGCGCCAGATCCGCTCTACCCGCTTGGCGTTCACCGCCCAGCCTTCATTGCGCAGCAGCGCCGTGATCCGGCGATATCCATAGCGACCATACTCTTGTGCCAGCCGGATAATCGCAGCTGTCAGCGGCTTCTCGTCGGCTGGTGGTGTGGGCAGCTTGCGCTGGGTCTAGCGGTGCTGGCCAACGACCCTGCAGGCACGGCGCTGGGAGATACCCAATGCCTCCTGCACATGATCGATGGCCAGCCGACGCCGTGAAGGGCTCAGCACTTTCCCTCGACAACCTCCTTCAGGATCAGCGCATCGAGCGTAAGATTAGTCACCGCCTTCCTGAGCCGCTGGTTCTCCTTCTCGAGATCCTTCAATCGCCGAGCCTGGCTGACCTTCAGCCCACCGTACTCACGTCGCCAGCGGTAGTAACTCTGCTCCGAGATCCCCAGCGACTGGCTGATCTCGCCGACCTTCTACCCTTGCGACAGTCGGACCTCAGCCTCTCGCAGCATCCCGATAATCTGTTCTGGCGTGTATCTCTTCCGTGCCATTCACTAGCTCCTTTCAAACCGCAAATAGCCGAAACCCAAACTCTCAAAATGGCCCACTTTTCTGGGGGCAGGTCATAGTCACATCACAATGACTGCCGCATCCAGCCCGCTAGGAACGTAGAGTGCACGAGCGCTAAGGGTATAGGATCGTCCTGCCTTCAGAGTCAGAGCTATGAAGCCGTTCTCGTCAGTGCCGGAATCATCCGATGCCTTCAGGAAGGCGTGTCCCTCATTAACGTTCTCGAACAGTACCATTTTAACATCGGCATGGCCCAAACTTGAAAATCGAAACGTTCGGCTCTCGTCAGGACTGAAAACAAGGTCCACTTGCTCGTTCGCACTATTCCCCAATGGCACCGGCTGCATCACAAGCGGACTGACTTCGCGCACCTCCGCCGGATACCAATATTGTGCAAACTTAATATCTTCGTCTGACAGCTCAAAGTTTTCTGGCACTCCGTCTCGATCGTATGGTTCGGGACCTCTAATCAGATGTGCCTCGAACGGATAATGCATGATGGATGCTGGATCCCATTCTGTACCTTCTCGCCCCTCGGTCGGCATGCGATCTATGACTTGAGATCGAGAATGGCTTTCTCCCCAACCAAATTCGGATTGGAAGTGAGATATCACCGCCGTTTCGTTCCACACTATCTCACAGTTCGGACTTTGATGCTCATGTTCCATACCCAACACGTGGCCGATTTCATGAAGGGTCACGCCCCGACCGGTTGGGGTCGACAAATCACAAGCAAGATTCATGGTACAGCCGTTACGAGAGGCATCGAGGACTTCAGTGCCAACGTATGCCCAAGAGTCATCGTCCTCCTTGCACCCGATCTTAACCTCAACGTCGCTGTTTGACGGCACTTCGACAAATGCGAGGCCCATCCCTATCGATTGCCAAGTGTCAAAAGCCTCTCTGACAACCTCCTTCTTCTGCTCTGTCCATTCCCATCGTGAATCTATCCGAAAGCAATAGCGCAAAGCCTTGCCGTTCATCCATTTGGTAGACGCGCGAGCGATCGCCTTCGTCCGATTGGGGCCGAGGGTATCGAAACGCCGGGCTTTGGGCGAGGGAGGACGAATACAGTAGCGCGATCCCTGTCCCACTATTCTGTCTCGCCCCCATCATCACAGATCCAGCCTTCTGCCTCCAGAATCTCTTGGCAAGCACGTAAACGATTGAGTTTCTGCTGTGTTTCCAATGCGTCGATCTCGGCCTTTTGCTCGGCAATATTAGAGTTCGCCGAAAGGTATCCAGTCACTGAAGACGCTGTGGAACTGACTGTGCCAGTAAGGTTCTCCAGCGTGGCATTTGATACCCAATGTAGTTTTTTGACACGGCCATAGTCGTCCAGGGTCAGACCTATCGTGCGATCCCGACCGATCTTTACCTTTAATGGGACTGAGTACTCCCGCCCCCACTGCGGCATTAGAAAGCTGCCGCTGGATTGCGCCGTCAGATCGTTGCCGTTTGCACTCTTGAAAAATGACTGCTCTACGGTCAGCTTCAATGGAAACTTCGCGACTTCCGCCAATTGGATACCCGGCGAGGCCTTTGGCAGCGTCTTACCTACAAATCCACCTGTGCCTGCACCCGAAAATGATAGCTTGAGTTCGCCCTTCGGCAACTCGGTGTTAGACGTGAAGAATTTCGACGCCGCAGCACTAAAGTCTACTTCGCCACAATCTACTCGGCCGGCAGTTGGTTCGGAGCAAGGCGAGTCCTGAGCATTTCGCAACAGTCCTTCGGCTGACTGCAATTCTTCCGCGTCTGGCACATACAATTTAAGTGGAGCCTTGATTGAAACTTGGAGCGGACCGGAGACCAGCGCCGCACGCTCCTTGTACAAGCCATCCAATGCCTCGTTTGTGACCTTCACCACAGCAGGGTCAGATGATGTTTGTCGTCGCAGATCGGCGATTTGCAGGCTGAGCGTTTCAAAGCGTCCCAGGGATTGAACTGTGTGCGAATTGAGCCCTGTCTCACCACACGGCGAAGGATTCTCCACCCTTGAGTCGGCGGGCCTCAAGAATGGCAGTATGCTCAGTGCAGTTGACAGCACGTTGCCGAAGATCGCACCAGTCTTGTCGGAAGCCGCGCTGTTCACCGTCGACAATGTACCATTGTCATTAAGTTCAATCGTCAAATCTTGGGACATCCGTGCGGAAGTTAGGTCTGCGGCGTATAAGGTGTAGGATTTTGCGCTGGCTTCAGGGGTTCCGACCAGTTTGGCTGACATCGTCCCCAATACGTCTGAACCTTGGCAGCCAAGCAGAGTGATTGTCACTTGAGCATGAAGTTTAGCCTCCGGCATCTTGTATTGGATCAGAGGCAGCTGGCTAATCGACTGTGGCCGTCCCGAACCCATGCATCCGGATAATGCTAATGCAGCAATCAATGTGGTTGCCGCCGATGCACCGCGGCGCATCAAAATGCTGGTTGCCTCATTTAAATCTCTGTAGTGCATTTCCCGTTTCCCCCTGCAACGATGGAACAGCCTTCCAACCCACCTAATCTTGGGCTGGTTGGGCCTGAACTTATAAAAACTACATGGATTTAGGATTTGCATCAATGGCTGTACAAGGCAAAGGCGTCGATCAGCTTTGCGGAGCACCATTTGTTCGGCTGAGATGAGCTTGCCAGCTCAGGCCATGGAAAGAAACGATGGTTCAGCCTTGATTCAGCACTGTTACCACGTCTCAACTTGGGCCCTTCGCTGACCGCCCGGGTCTGACGCACAGCTCGCTCGGCAATAGCGCCGTCAGATTGGGGTGAAGCTGACGCTACAGAAACGAAGCAATTGACTGGCTCGGGCCGGTAGGAGACTGTCCGGTCCAGCGAACCGAACTTGGGAAAGCAGACATTCGGACGAACCAACCACTCAGACAGCGGTCGCCGACATAGCAGTTGTTCGGTGGGCAAGACCGAGGCCTCGAAAGCAGCCTTTCACCGAGCTTGCGCCCGGTAGGCCGAATCGTGGTAGTTGGGAACGATCCTGAAAGGCAGTTCGTAGCGGCAATGATAGTGATCTGGCCAGTCGTTCAAGCGTGCAGGTCGAACGGAAAGGGTGCGGATCCATCAAATGTCGGCGCCATTGGGCTGGAACGTCCATCGTCAAACATCACAACGCGATAGGCGGGGCCAATGACGGTATCATATTCGCCCACCAACTGCGCAGCGTCGTAGCTGTCATACGTGCCGGTGAGCCCATCCTCCATGACTTCTACGGTCAGCGCTCCATGCGAGCGCACGTCGAGATAGTCGATGTGCTGCAGCCGCCGCTGTGCTCCCGCGAGTGACAATGCGGTCCCGGCGCGCAGGTCGGCGAGCAGCCGGCGGGAGGTATCGCGCCCATAGAGGAAGGACAGGTTGATCCAGCGAGCCGTCGGGCCGGTTTGCGGCCCACCGATCAGGTCCGCTGCCTCGCTGCCAGCCATCTCACCAGCGACGAAACTGCCAAGAACGTCGCCCAACGCTGTTGAACTGATCCCGGCCACGCAGAACTCACTCGCAACGCGGCGACCGCCGGACATCAGCCCGCCAGCGAAATGCATATGATGATCACCCGACAGGAAAACCGTGCCGCCGATACTCCCCGAAGCGATATAATCCAGAAGTGCGCTGCGGGCAGCGGGATAGCCTTCCCAGCTGTCGATCGTCAGCGCGACCTCGTCCGCCACGGTCTCGTGGCTTGCCAGGTCGTAGCGGAAGTCGAGGGTAAGCGGCATTAGAGGAACCGAACTGGCGCACAGCTTCCATTTTGCACAGGACGTAATGAGCGTTTCTTCCAGCCATTGCGCCTGCCTTTCGCCCAGCATGGTGCCGGGGGCCTTGTTGTGGCGATCGTTCACGATCGTCCGGCCATCGTGTTCGAAGCTTTCGGATGCGGCGCTGCCATCATCATTGCGCCCTCGATCGCAGGTCCCGATCATTTTGGTGGGCAGCAGGGCGCGCGCATGGAGCGAGAGCTTCTTCGCCTGATCCGGCGCAACGGGCGGTTCAGAGCGGTAGGACCGGCTGTCCGTCAGCACGATATCGGCCAACGCGCCCCAGCGGAGCTTGCGCGGAAGGCCGATGCAATCCACCGCCGCGCGATTATTCGGCTCTTCCTCGGCACTCAGATCCGATCCGCGGCCGAAGCGGACATTCTCCACACTGACCGGCGCATAGTCATGGCCCAGCGGACCGGTCAGCCGCGCCGGGACATATTCGAACCACGCCTGGCTCGCCGCGACACGGCGCTGTTGCGAAGGCTCGCCCGCGTCGGTGTAGGTGGCCATGCTCTGCCAGCAATCGTTCGAGAACTCGTGATCGTCCCAGATGCACAGGAACGGGAACTGCGCCCGCGCCGCGCGCAGCCACGGGTCCGACAGGTAGGTGCGATAGAGATAGCGATAGTCCTCGACACTCTCCGCATACTGATAGCTGAGCGGACGGCCCGAGATCCCGTCATTTGTTTCCCAACTACGCCCTGGCAGGGTCAGCGGGCGGATGCCCTCGCGGAACACCAGTTCGTAGATGAAGTCGCCGAGGAACAGCACGAAGTCGAGCGGTGCTTCACCGCTGCGGTCGCGCTCCACCAGATTGCGATAGGCATGATAGCGGCCGGTCTGGAAGTTCTGGCACGAGACGCTGGCGAAACGGAACGGCGCGGCGGAAGCCGGATCGGGCGCGGTGCGGGTGCGCCCGGTCTCGGAGCGGGCGCCGTCCGCCGTCAGGAAGCGATAGTAGTAATGTCGCGCGGGCTGCAATCCGCCGACCGCGACGCGCACCGTATGATCGAGATCGGGCAGGGCGTCCACCTGCTGCTCCACCAGCACCCGCTCGAACGAAGGCGTTTCGGACAGCTGGACCACCAACGGCACCTTGCCCGCCTTTGCTGGCGCAAACACGCGGGTCCAGACAATCACCGATTCCGGCTCCGGGTCCGCCGAGGCCACGCCTTCGGGGAAGACCATGCCGTCCGCCCGGTCTTGTGCGCGGGCGAGCGGCGCAAAGGCCGATCCGGCCATCACCGAAATGGTGCCCATGGTCATGAGCTGAAGCAGGCTGCGCCGGTTGGTCTTCATCGTCTGTCTCCGTGGATCGGCTTAGAAGGTCAGCGCGGCTTCGACCGTCACGCTGCGCGGCGGGGCGAAGTGGGCATAGGTCGATCCGGCATTGACGAGGCCCCGCACGGCATAGTCCTCGTCGAACAGGTTGCGCCCGACCACCGCGAGCCGCACCGGCCCTGCCCGCCACGCAATCCGCGCATCGAACACCACATAACCATCCTGCCGCGAGCTGTTGGCGGCATCGAAATACATCGGTCCGTTGTGGGTGAGATCGGCCCCCAGTTCGAAGCTGTCTGCCACAGCGTAGGAGGCGCTGGCGGTCAGCGAATATTCGGGGACGAGTTCGATCCGGTTATCGGCATAGGAAAGGTCCGGCCCCGGTTCGTATTCGCGATAGCGCGCATCGGTGAAGCCGCCACGCAGCGACAGGTCGAGGCCCGGTGCGGCCTGCCAGTCGAGCGCCGCTTCCGCGCCCCAGCTTCGTGCGCTGGTGGCATTGTCGACGATGGTGGCGATGGTGAACGGTTCGGTGCCGGTGATGACGCTGCGCTGCACCTGCAGGTCCGACCAGTCGATATAGAAGACCGCCGCTTCAAATCCCGCCGCGCCGTTGGCGAAGCGTTGCTTGTAGCCGACTTCGTACTGCCAGCTGTTCTCCGGTTCGTAAGCCACATCGCGCGTGCCGCTATTGCCGATGAACACCGACCCGGCGCGAAAACCGCGGTTGACCGAGGCGTAGACCTGCCCCTCGCCGCCAAGCAGGAAAGACAACGCCAGCTTAGGCTGGAAGGTGCGATAGGTATTCCGGGCGTTCTGCTGAGACGCGCCTGCCGCCGCGACATAGTCGACATCCTGCCGCTCCACCGCAAAGCGCCCGCCCATGGTCACACGCCAATTGGAGGAGACATCGTAGGACAGCTCGCCAAATACAGCAGCCGCATCGGTGGTGCGGTCCTGGTTCTGGTCGAGCAGCACCAGGTCGAGCGGCGCGAAGGTCATCGTGCTGCGGAATGAATTGGTCTCGTGCAGGTAGTATAGGCCCGCGATCCACTCGATGTCAGCGCCCGCCCCGCTCGCGCGCAGCTCCTGCGAGAAGCTGTCATAGCTGTCGAACTGGCCGATCAGGACCGGGCTGACCACAGCTGAAGCTACCAGATTGCGCCGCGTGGAGGCAAAGGCGGTGACCGAGGTGAGGTCCACCGGCCCGCTGCGCATGAGCGTCAGCACGGGCAGGATCATCCGTCCGTCGCTGGTGCCGATATCGGGCGCGATGCTCTCGCGCGGGCTGGCGGTGGGCACGAGATCGTCCGACAGGCCCTCATATTCGTCATAGGTAAAGGCAAGCCGGGCCAGCCAGTCGCCGGACTCGTAGCCGATGGTAAGCCGTCCTGTACCGTTTTCGTTGCGGTGGGCATCCTCCCGGTCGAGCGTGACGTTGGTGACGAAGCCGTCGGTCTTTTCGTAGCGGACCGCCGCGCGGACAAAGAAACCGGATTCGCCCAGTTCTCCGCCGAGCGCGGCGCGCGCACCGAAGGTTTCGCCGCTGCCATAAGAGGCGGCGACCTCAGCCGGGGCGCCGTTGCGGCCATCGTTGGTGACGAGGTTGATCACACCGGCATTGGTGTTGCGCCCATAGAGCGTACCCTGCGGGCCACGCAGCACTTCCACCTGGGCAAGATCGAGCTGCCGATAAGCGCGGCCATAGGGCACGACCACCGAGTCGATCGCGGTGCTGAAGTTCTGGTTGTCGGATGTGCCGGTGGCGCCGACGCCTCGATAGATCAGGCGGTACTGGCCATCGGAGAACTCGGCCACCTCCAGATTGGGCGTGATCTGCGCAATCTGCTCCACCTGCTCCACGCGCCGGGCGGCGAGATCCTCTCCGCCGTAGAGCGCCACGCTGGCCGGCAGGTCGAGCGCGCCCTGATCGCGCTTGCTGGCCGTCACCACGATAACCGATTGCGCCGCCTCGTCGTCCCGTGCCTGCTGCGCAGCTGCAGGAGCGGCGATCAGCATCGGCGAAGCGAGGAGCGCCGCCCTGATCGGATGCCTTTGGCGCGAAGCCTGTTGATTCGACCCGGTCTTCATCACGTTCTTTCCCCTAAACAGGCGATTCACACTCGGAAGCGCGCTGACGAGTGGCCTAGTACGGTCGTCCAGTTACAGTTTGATGACCTTGGCAAAGCTTGCCGAATTGCCTATCGGCAAGTCTCAGGTACGGTCGTACAAGACGTGATGGGGAAGGGCAGCAATGGCTGCGGATGCTGAATCGGCCGCGATGGCAACCGACAAGCGCCTGGCGCACCATGCCGCGCAGCTGTGGCGGGCAGGTGGGCTACGCGCGGTCACTTTCGGCGCGGTCGCGAAGGAGGCAGCGAGCGGCAAGTCGCTCGTTTCGCATCACTTTCCCAGCCATCGGCACTTGCTGCTGGCAGCCGGTCACCTGGTGGCCGGAGCCCTGGCAGAAAAGCTGGAGGCGATTGCGCAAGCCTTGCAGGCGAGCGACCGCGCCGCGCGGCAGGATGGACCCGCCATCCTCATCGAACGATTACTCTACGAGGATGGCGAGCAGGCCACCTGTCTGCTGGAGCTTTGCGCGCTGGCGCTGAGCGATGCGGATTTTCGCGACATGCTGGCACCGATCTTCGCTGCAATCGCCCGCATTGCCGCGCTGGCCGAAGCCGATACGCGACTGATCCAGATCGCGGTGCTGGGAGAACTGCTGCAGCACGCGCCGATCCCCCGCTCACCGCTGGGGCCGCAGGGCCTTCGCGAAAGGATGCGCCTGTTCACCGCGCCGGGCGCCCAGCATCCGGTGCTGGCCGAAGGCTTCCGCTCGCTCGCCAACGCGCGCGTGGAAAAGCGGGCACTGGCTGCACAGGACAGGCAAGATCCATCGCCCGAAGACCGCCGCGAGCGCATTGTGCTCGCGGCGCGCAACCTGCTCGCGCGTGGGGAAGATCCCTCGCACCGCGCCATCGCGGCAGAGGCCGGGGTCTCGCTCTCGGCGACCACCTATTACTTCAAGTCACGCACCGACATCGTGATCGGTATCTATGAACGTATCCAGGCTGATACGCGGGAAGGCCGCGCGCAGGCGGCCTTCGCCAGCGTTAGCGACACGCGCGAATTCATTGCGGCCCTGCGGGCCTTGCTTCCTTATTACCCAGCCCATCCCGATGCGACGGTGGCGCATCTCAATCTCGTCCTGCTCGCCGCCCGCACGCCGCCCTTACGCGACTGGGCGGACCGCGCACAGAAATTGGAGATCTCGGGGCTGCACCAATTGCTGGCCCGGTTCGAACCCGATATCGGCATCGATCTGGGCCGGGCATCGCTTTCGGTCATCTCCGGCCTTGCCCTTGATCTGCTGCTGCATCCGCCGGACTGAAACCATGCCACGAGTGGTGCGACATGGTACCGGGCCGAGGTAAAGGTGCGGAAGGCAGCACTTGGGCTGCTCACGCTCCAACGTGAACGGCGGCAACGGGGGGCGCGAAGCTGACGTCGCTTAATGTCGCTCTTCGGGGCGGCGTGGACTACAGGGTTGGACTACAGGATTGCCCCTAGGTGGAAACCGCCCGGTGATAATCTTTGCGCCATCCCGCAGCGCATCGAGATGATCCGACCAATGCTGCATCATCTGGACCCGTTCATCCCAGCACTCACCACGAGCATAGGCGCGACGGACGCCAGTTTCCTGATGCGCGAGTTGGCGTTCAATCGCGTCGCGGACCAAGTGCCCATCTCGTTAAGCAACGTTGCAGCCATAGCGCGGAACCCATGCGCGGTCATCTGTCCTTGGCTATAGCCCAATCTTCGCAAGGCGCCATTGATGCTGTTCTCGGACATTGCCCGCCACCTGCTGCGGAACGACGGAAACAGATACTTCCCATCACCCGTTAGCGCGTCGAACTCCTCAAGAATTGCCATTACCTGATTCGATAACGGGACGCGGTGCGGGCGCCGCATTTTCATCTTTTCCGCGGGGATGGACCAAACCCGTTTCTCAATGTCGAACTCGTCCCATTCCGCACGTCGCAATTCGCCCGGTCGAACGAAAACATGAGGGGTCATCCGGAGCGCAAGAAGTGTGATCGTATGACCTGAATAGCCCTCGATTGCCCGCATGAGCGCGTCGGCTTCCTTGGGCGTCGTGATCGCGGCGAGGTGCTTTGGCTTCGGGCTCACCAACGCCCCACGTAGATCGGCTGCCACATCTCTGTCCGTGCGGGCCGTTGCGATGCCATACCTGAAGACACGACTGATTACGCTGCGCATTCTTCGCGCGCTTTCGTAGCGACCGGAGGCCTCAACCTTTCGTAGCGCGCTCAAGACCTCCTGCGCGCTGATGTCGTCGATCGGCCGATTGCCGATTGTCTTGTACGCCATGCCCAAGAGCCATTCGATCTTGCTCGTCGTGATCTCGGCCAAACCCTCTCGCTTCTGCTTGACGACCCATTCCTCGGCAACAACCTTGAAAGTGTTCTCCGACGCCTCGATCGCCTTCGCACGCGCCTTTCGTCTTTCGGCGGTCGGGTCGCGTCCTGCGCTAAGGGTTTTTCTCGCCTTGTCGCGCTGATCGCGTGCTTCCTCTAGCTCGACCTCAGGCCACGCGCCGAACGACAGCGCCCTCTGCTTGCCGAGATATCGGAAGTTCACCCGCCAGAATTTTCGGCTGTTCGGCTGGACAAGCAGGTAAAGGCCGCCGCCGTCACTGAGCTTGTAAGGCTTCGCCTTGGGCTGCTTTCTTCACGGCGGTAACAGTCAGCGACATGACTCAAACTCCAGTCCATCGGGCTTGCAATATACCATCAGAACCACCCGAATCTGGTGATGGTATCGCTTGGGACGCCTTCGGACGTCTCCAGACCTGATCATGGAGTTATAGCAAAAAAACCTAGGACTTCCAAGGTTGTTCGCGGGACGTTCTGGAACGTTCTGATGAGAACAAATGGTGCCCGGAAGGGGACTCACAGCGCTTTTCACATAGTTGAACATAATGGCATTTTTTATCGTTATTTCACAATGCTATGCGCGAAATGCCCCCAACATAGCTGAACATTGATTTTCACAATTTCGCATGTCAAAAGATGGGCTATTGGGTGGACTCCCTTGTTCGAGTCCCAATACGCGAAAAGGTGGGCTGTGAAGCTAAGCGCTTACTCAGATGCGGGCCAAGAACCTCGATGCAGGCAAGCATGCTGATGGCCAAGGCCTCTGGTTGATCAAGCGATCTAAAGGCGCAGGCAAGTGGATTGTTCGTCTCGTCATTCGCGGTGACTCGCAGGCTCCCTCAAGCCAGGCTTCCTTCTTGGCAAGCTCGACGACGCTTTCGCATGTGAAGTGGCGGCCATGGAGAAGATCTTTCACGAAGATCGTCTCGCGCTTCTCGTTCATATGCCAATAACCAGCGCCTGCGCCGGCGGCGAGGCCGCCAACCAACCCCGTTATGCCGCTTGAAGAGAGATAGGTCAGGAAAAGTGCGGCGATTACGAACACAATTGCGCCGAGCCTGACCGCACCGCGTAACAGGTGACGATCATCAGCGCCGATGAGGATGGATTCATCGAACCGATATCGTCTGATGAGCGCTTGTTCGTCTTGAGTGACTTCAAGTTTTACCCACAGCTTAAAGTTAACCCGTCCTACACTTCCAGTCGTCTGTTCTCTCTTGAAAAGCAGTTCCATAACATTCCCCCAACACCCGTGTTCACGCCCCGCAGAAAAATTGCGTAGGTCATTTACAACGGTCAAGCGATTTCCGAATATTTGCTCCGTATTCTAGGAATATCCTCGCCCCGGGAACTCAATAATGAGTGAGAGGATAATCTGAAGTCGCGGACGATCCCCATCGCGGAGAAATTTACAGTGCTGAACCATGAGAAGCTATGGGCGGGGATCGGAAACCGGAGGTGATGGGGATACAGGAAGTCCGTTTCGCGCCCCAATCCAAGACATTCGTACAAGAGAGAGTGGCTCCCCATAGCGGATATTGCTTGGCTGCTCATTAGCAGCCCGCCCGTTATTCGTATTTCGTACCCTTGATAAGTCTCGGATCAATCAACCTGGTGTCGATCGGCTTGCCGAACCGATCCTTGCAGTGAGAATGCGCCAATTGGTGTGCGAGGAAAGCGGATCTCATGGCGGCCTCGCGGCCCATCGTATCTTCAAAGCTGTTGACTGCCTCTTTTGCCAGCTTGAGCGCAAAGCCAGGCTGGCGAGCAACCCGCCTCGCCATCGCGATAGTAAATTCGGTTAGCTCCTCGACCGGGACGACATGATTGACCATTCCCGCCGCATGCGCATTTGCGGCTGAAATCGCATCGCCGCAGAACAGCATCTCCTTTGCCTTGCGCGGGCCAAGCTCGCAGGGATGGGCGAACCATTCCACCCCGGGAATACCCATTAGTAAGGTGTTATCGATGAAGCTCGCATCTTCGCTGGCCACGATGATATCACATGGCCAGACGAGCATTAGCCCGCCTGAGACACAGCGACCGTGTACAGCAGCAAGAGTTGGCTTGGGTATCGCACGGATTGCTTCCGAAAATCCGAAATAGACTTCCTTTTCGCGCGCCATCATGCCTTCCTGGCCCGGTGCCTCGAAATTCGACCACATGCCGACCGACTCATGCTCGGCGAGATTGGCGATTTCATCCTCCTCTCGCAGGTCGTTTCCGGCGGAAAAGTGCGGGCCGTTCGCGTTGAGGACGATCACCTTGGCCTTGCGATCATGCGCCGCTCGTTTGAACGCCGCGTGGATCGCATAGAGCATATGGGTATCCTGCGCGTTACGCCGGTCGGGACGGTTGAGTGTGATGAGCGCCACCTCGCCTTCGAGATTCTCGTACAGCACGTCGTCCGTCATAACCCCGTTCCCCCTCAGCTCAGCCGTGCTGCCCCGTCGAGACGGATCGTCTCGCCGTTCAGCATCGGGTTTTCGCATATCTGCGTCGCGAGCAAGGCGAAGTCATCGGCGTCGCCCAGACGATCATTGGGGAAGGGGATGTCGGCCAGAAGCTCACT
>MDTG01004411.1_pt1 | contig 12948 bp, 15 predicted proteins | sample 811421 | NCBI WGS metagenome assembly MDTG01 (sample SAMN05326645, study PRJNA326480) | marine metagenome | isolation source: seawater | place: Pacific Ocean: South East | collected 2011
CACTGAAATCATCGCCATTTAGGAGCGGAAGACTTAAATTAGGGAACAGGCCTAGATTTTTTTGTTTACTTTTTTCATCAATGGAAAAAAGTAAAGACAGAGTGGTGAAAACAAAATAGTTTAGTCGATTACAATTCAATTTAGGAAATAAACGGATATTCATAAAGTTTAATCACCTCAATCGTTCTTTGCTCCATTATTAATCCAAATTTCAATTTGATCAATTAAGCATTGATTTAGCTTTGGCTGACCATTTGGCATTGGAGTGTAACCAATTTGATGACTTATAGCGCCAAATAACTCACCACTAGAAACACGAACACTAATTTCATTGTAATTCGTTAAAAGTATACCACTCGATGGGTTACTCCCGCTATGACATCCTTGACAGTTTTTTTGAATAATGGGCTGCACATTTTTTGAAAAAGTAACATTTGTGGTATCGCAATTATCGCAAGAGTTATTTTTTGCCCCCTGCTCTATCCACTTGCGAACCATCGAAATTTGTTCAGCACTTAATGGTGCATAAGGCGGTTGAGGCATGCGCTTGTCTGGGTCTGTTTCCGTAATCATTTCATACAAATCAGAACCTTCAGGGTCAGCCGGACGAACATCGGCTGTTTGCATAACATTATTGTAATTGCTCAACTCCACTCCATTTTCACTACTTCCACCGCCATGACAGCCACTAAAAGCACAGTTTGAACGCAAGAGTGGTAAGATATCAACTTGAAAATAAACCGAATCAGGATCGCATGGATTATCGGTAATCACCGGTGGTAAAGGGGTAACATTAGTCTCTTCAACAGGAGCTATCGGCTCATGTTTACATGAGAAGATTAAAAGCAAAAAAGCAATTCCCAAAAGCTTGTCTAAACGATTAATCATTTTAATTCCTCCGGCTTTTTCAAGGTAAATACACGGCTCACATTAAACCCAAAGTGAATATCTCCATCTAACCAGTTTCCGGTAGTTTCACCCACCAAAAACTTTTCTGCCATACCGCGACTATTGGTTAAAAATATTTGAAAAACGTGACCTCCGGTTTCTAAATCCACTCCTACTGAAAATGAGTTTCGCACTTTTTCTCCTCCAATCGTGCTGAAAATTTGATCTTCCGGTATAAAGTAATATTCAAAATTGGCTCTTAAAGAACCTGTTAATCGAATAGAACTACCAACTCCCATGGAATAAATGGTATTTTCATCTTCTTTTGTTTGCACGATATTCCGATGCACCAGAGTGGGCATTAATTGCACTGAAACGGCATTTCCAAACTTACGAGCCAATAGCAAAGCATGATGAAAGTTCATTCTTGAAGAAAAATAGTTTTCTCTTTCAGGATTTGGCCATTCCATAGTATTCAAATAGGAAGAACTTACCCAAGTGGCTGTAAAGGGAAAATTCTTAGCTCCACTTTTCTGACGAAGTAATCTCCATTTAAAAGTGGCATCATAGGTTTTCTCAAATGAAGAACGTCCAACTCCTATATTAATGTTATCCGTTATTCCATATTCAAAGCCCAAGCGAATGGTAGCATTGTCAATTCCATACAGATCTCTCCAACCGCTGTTTAATCGCCCAAAGCGGTGACCAATTAAAAATTGCAATACGCCTTCTGCATTTGTTTCAATACTATGCCCGCTTACTAATCGAGTAGTTTTAAAAGTGGCAATGGTTAAATTGGTCACTTCTTCCTCTTGCTCTTCCAGCATTTTCATAAGGTCATCTTGAGCTCTAGTACTAAACTGAACACCCAAAATAACCACTAAAAAAATGAAGACTCTATTTACCATAAGGTTCATAATCGGCATTTACAGTAATTTCAATTGTTTTGGCAATATTTTCTCTCACAGCTGAGGGGATTTTTATTTCATAATCCGCCACTTCTACTGTAAAGTTACTTTTGGCAACAATCTGATCTCCCTCTAATTTTAATTGAGCAACAATTTCAATTTCTTTAGTTACTCCATGAATAGTTAGCTCGCCTTTCACTTTAAAGTCGGTAAACTCTGAACTAAGCTGATCTAGACTAAAGTCAAGCAATTTACCTTTAAAAGTAGACTTTGGAAATTGATCACTCTCCATATACTTTTCATTGAAGTGTTCTTGCATTAACGCTTTCTCAAAAACAAAAGCTTTAATTAATAATGAGAATACTAGCTCTCCATTCTCTGCATTTAAAACGGTGGAAACTTGATTGTTGACCGCCTCAATATTCTCAACCGGTGTTTCGGAGAAAAACTTGATGGTGCCCGATTGGGTCATGTACTTTTGAGCCATTCCGGCGAATGAAAGCACAACTAAACTGATAAATAAAACCGATTTTTTCATTTTAATTTAAGTTAAATTAGACAATTAATTATTTGGTGCTCCTTGCTTTATCCACTCTTCGATAAACTCGATTTGGCAATTGCTCAATGGACTAGATGGTGGCATATCTCTTTGAACAAGAACTCTATTATTTAATGAACCATTATCTACTTTTGATTTAATATTCTGGTAATTTTCAAATACTCCGTTGCCTGCACCTCCTTGCACGTGACAACCGGAAATTGCACATTCCGTTTGAATTAAAGGCATGATGTCTTTGGAAAAACTCACTGAAACTACATTGCAGGGAGTACCTCCGTAAAGTTCTTCTTCATTGTCGTAATAACATCCAAAAAAGAACAATACGGAAAGTATTCCTAATACAAACTTTGACTTACTCATGGACTAACGAACAGTTATTTAACACTACACTCATTAAATAGCCTTGGCACCTTCCTTTTAAATGAATGGAATCACCTACTTTGGGGAGTGGATCAATTTCTTTAAAAGAGCAGTTTACTCCTCCCAAAATAGCGCCCTCGGCTTCTAAAACAATATTAAACCCATTTTCTGATTCTTTCACTTCCATTACTCTGCCTGATGTAGCTATAATTTTACCTTCAAATCGTTTTAAAGCTTCATTTTCATCCGACTCAAAAGCACTATAAAGCTCATTGGCAGTCATTTCATAGTCTGCTTTAGCATCACTTAATGAGGCCACGCCTCTGTTAAATTGATACAGCCCAATGGCTGCAACAACGGCAACGATGAGAATGGAAAGTGTGATTAGTGTTCGTTTCATCTTTGTAAGATTAAAAAATTATTTTTTTACGAATTTGCTCAGGTATCTCTTTTGGTCGTTGGTAATCAACTCAACAAAGTAAACACCATTTTCAAAAGCACTTACATTGATTTGATTATTCAAACCCAATCGTTGCTTTTCAAGCACGATTTGACCGCTAATGTTGTACACTCTTAATTGCTGAATTGAAGAAGGTTTGATATTTAGCAAATTAATCTGCTCAGTAGCCGGGTTTGGAGCAATTTGAATTTTTGCTTCAGTCTCTCTTTCAAAAATAGACGTTAGCGTAATGTTATAACAGGAAGAAGTATCAACACAGCCTCCATTTGACAAGATTAAAGCATAGTTTCCACTAATTGAAGGCGTAAAACTTTGATTGGTATCGGCTGCGATGCCGGTATAATTACTATCGCAGTTTACCCAACGATAACTGCCTTGCGTAGCATTTGCCATTAATGTGCTTCCGCTTACACTCACCGAAGTATCTAAATTACAAACCACACTAAAAGATCCGGTCATTACTGCTGCATGAGGGCTACAGACGTAATTATAATTTCCTGTAACTGCAGGAATGTACATAAATGAGGTGGATGTGGAAGTCATCGGACTGTTCCAGCTTGTTGCCCCGGCAGGTATGCTTGAACTTGTGGTCGTGTGACTACCGGATGACCAAATCCAAAGTACGGTGTCTCCCAGGTTCATGGTAAAATTAGCCGGACTAAAAGTAAATGAGTTGTTAGGACCGACAATCACCGTATCTACATTTGCGCTTAAATTAAACTGTAAAATAATGAACAAAAAGCTGCTCAATAAAATGTGTTTGCTGTAAGAAGTAAAATTTTTCATAACTGTTTGGTTTTAGGTTAGAATAAATTTTGAAACAAAGTTGACTCACTTCTAACTAGCAAACAAGAAAAACTATGTGAACAGGAAAATTTAGCAGTTGAATAGGAAAGTTGGTTGAGAAGATTGAGAATTCGGGATGAATTATAATTTAGAACCGTACTAAAAAGGGGGAGCTTACATCCCTTCGCACCTTTGGTCTGGTAATATGGACTTATTTGGGGTTCGTTTTTTACTTTTCACAATAGCGCATGCAAATAATTAGCAGTGTCGACTAGTCTATTTTTTCGAAATCTGTCTAAAATTTCAAATTCATCTAGATTTGGATTTGTACGATTGAGTACCAATGCTCTAAATGCCTCGATAGCAAGATTGTTATTTAGGTCAATTGTGTCGGTTAAAAAGTCATCAGCAGTCTTTGCAGTAAGTCCGAAACTTGATAAGTACTCATTTGGGAAGTCTTTTATATTGTTAGTCACTATCACATTTGCATTGGTCTTTATAGCTGCAGCAAGAACATGCCTATCTTTTTCATCTGGAAGTGTCAGAGCACTTACTAAGGACTCATAATTTTCAACTTGAGCATCTGGAAATGCTTGTTGAGCTTTAGAAACTCTTTTTTTTATTTCTTTCTGTGAAATGCCTTTTCTTTCCATTACATTTTCCCATTCTTCGAAAATGTGTTTACTCCATTTTGGAGTGAAAAGATCATAAGAAGCAAACCAAAAAAGTATATCTCGAATATCAATAGGATAAATTACGTTTGTATCAAGAACACAAGTAAATCTTAAGCTATGAATCATACAATCCGGATTTTTCGTCAGCTTTCATTATTTCAATAAGAAGCTTTCTTTGTTTATCTTTTAGTTGCTTCTTGTATTCAAGTACATCTTGATATTTAATTCTTCTATGCTTACCAATTTTAGTGAAATTAATCCTCCCCTCTTCTAAGAGCTTAACTAAATGTGGTCTAGAGCAACCTAATAATTCAGCTGCAGCTTGTGTTGTTATTTCTGTTGCAATTGGAACGATAGAAATCGGTTTACCTTGACTAGTTTCTTTTAGAATTTTAGCTAAAAGTTTTAGAGCATTTAAAGGGATTTTTATTCTTTCTTTAGTTTCTTTAATTTCTATTTCAGGATAATCAGAATGAATTTGATCCAATGTTGAAGCCAAAGCATCGTATGACTTCATAGCAGCTTTCTGTTCTTCTTTAGTAGGTCTTTTTACTTCGTCTATACTTTCCATATCTGTTTATTTATTTTACAAATAAACGAAATATTCGCAACAATGTTTTGATTATTTCGAATATATTTAATGGAGTCCATTAATTAGTAATCGAGTAAACAAGGGAATTTCCCCCTTTCTCTCACCTATCTTAATATTCACTTACAAATATAGCTCACCCTCTTTAGAGTTGGCTAAAGTATTTAAAAACTAGCTATTCCCTTCGCTACTCTTTCATTACAAATTCCGATAAATTATCAGAATCATCACTACTACGAAATAGCCTATAAGTTAAAATAACCACTTCCCAAACTCAATAAAATCATCGAAAAACCCATACTGCGACTCTGAACCATCATCCAATCATTATCGGATCTAAGTCTACAGCGAATTCATCTTGGGTTTTGGATTGCTATCGGAACCGACCACCCCGTACAATTGGTCGGGAAACGCTTAGTTATTATGGTTAGTTTTTTTCTTCTTCTTTAGTTTTATAAATGTAATTTACTTCATTAGTTAGAAATTCACTAATTACCATACCCTCATTAGTAAATGTATGTAGATTTAATGTGTCCGGAATATCAGGCAGGTAAAGTGTATCAGATGAAATACTGTATCTCGAATGTCCAACTGTGTCATTATCCGCATTTAAAAAATAAACTTTTTCTTTTTCAAAATACCACTGTTTTTTATAGTGCGAATTTGTAAGATAGAAAGGTCTATCATCGTCTTTTTCCCAAGTCCCTAAAATGGAGGTGCTGCTTTTAAAACTCCAAAAGCCTTCTGACTTAATATTCGGGTTTATAGAGTCTTCAGATGGGTCTAGGTCAAAACAAGAGTTTGTAAATAGCTTTTTCATATTAAAAGCGTACTCCCAACCTGTATTAACTAGCAAAACTGAATCATTGTCAACAATCTCACATGACCTCAATCTTCCATCATGAGGCATAATATTCATGTATTGGTATTTCATAAAGTCACTAATTTCAATTGAATCATTACTTATAACTGCAACTATAAAAATGCCCTTTTTAAATTGAGATTTACCGTAAATTTTTGAGTTAAGCTCAATGTCTAAGTTATAAAGTTCAGATACCTTATAGTTGTCACTTTCAATTCCTGTCGATTGTATAATATCTAATAGAACTTCTTCACACTTTTGATCAACTTTTGAGTAGTTATTAATAAACTGTACTTTGTCTAGGTGCGATTCATCAGAATTGCAACTAAACAACCAAAAGCTAGTTAAGATAAATAGAAACTTGATTCTCATAGTTTAATTAACTACAACGTTTACTGTATGGCGCGTTGGGGTTTTGATAAAGATACACTTTGAAGTTTAGCACTTAGCAAAAACCGCTTTGCGGTTTTGTTACTTTGTCCTTTTGCAAAATCCGTAATCGGCTTTTGCGACCATCAAATTGCATAAAAGCTAACCAAACTACCTTACCCACAATGCACTATACAGTGTGTTAGGCAAAGTTATTTTTTAATGTTTATATGTATGAATCATAGCTAGATAACCCCTTAGTGTTTAAAGTTGAATTAATTACGTCCTTTAAATTCGATTTAATTTCAACGAACTTTAGTCTGTCATCAAATACGTTTTCATACTCTGGAATATCTTTTGATTTTAGATTTCTCAAATAGGAGAGTCTATGAACTTCATCAATGTGAATTAAGTCATCATTAAAGTCATCTATTAATCTAGGAATTTCGTCTTTATCTGAATTATTCTCAATATGTGATTTTAGGGTATTAATAGTCTCTGAGTATAAGTCAATTAGTAAATCTCTAAACTTTTCACTTCTATAGAAACTTTCAATTTTTTTAAATTTTTCAAGAGAATTTAGGTCTAATTTATTTGATTCGTAAATAGTTACTTTGTTAGAGCTAAGGATTTTATTTGGAATTACTTCAGCCCAATAAACTTCATGCTCTTTGTTATTTAAGTCTGCAAAAAACAATATTGCAGGGAGGTTTAGGCTTTCTGTAAAATACTCTTTATCGTTCTTACTTAATTTAATATCTAATTGACCTTTTTTAAATTTTTTATTTGCTGAGGCTTTTACTTGAGCTTTTATAAAAATTCCTGTTGCTTGATAATTTTTATTCGATTGCAATTCTGTTAATTCAATCTCTGCATCAATTCCAGTATCTCTTTTCGAAATAGGGCGATAAATTATATTAAGACGAGATGTTAATAGATAGCCAACTAATTGCTCCCCAATATCCCCAATTTGTTGTGCAGCAGTCAATATTTTTGCCATTAATTTTTAGTTTTAAAATATCATATCAATATGTCATTTATTTTATGGTTTAATTCTGAAATAGAATTAATAGGATTTATAAAGTCAATAAAAGTATTGTAGTTAAAAATAAGAAATGGTATGCCTTTGTTTAAAAGCAATTTATCGTTTACTAGATTTAAATTTCTTGATGTTCGTTCAGGATTATATGTTTTTTTTGCATTTCTATTATAAAAATGTACAACTATAAAAACTGTTTTCTTATTTGAAGAATTGAGAAGTTCATTCAGAAGGATATATTGACCAACTATTAGCTTAGCATAATTACCTGAATCAATCTCAATTAGTATGTTATAATCATCTGTTTCTATTGTTTGATCAACTGAAATTTCTACACTATAGTTTTCATCTCTCCAAATTCTTTTTCCATTTAATATTTTACCAAATTTTGATTCGATGATTTCATTAAATTCAGCCTCATTTGTTCCTGCAAGTGTCATTTATTTTTCTTTGGTAAATGCAGAGGAATAGAAAATTTCAATCTGCTTGTGGATCCATTTTCATTTTCTAATTGTCCACTTGTTCCAATATTAAACGGTCCAACAAATAAGCCAGCTCCGGCTTTAGTTTTATCACCTTCTTTAGTGGTAACTGCCACATCAAAATCAATCTTTTCAACAACTTCTCTCGAAGAATTATAGAAAAAGACGATACCTGCACCACCTTTAGACCCTACCCAGCCTAAATTATTTCCAGTTACTTTGGCGCCTTTTGATTCAGCATAATCTTGAGCTTTTTCAATTCCGTCAATTACTTGTTTTAATGATTCAAAAATGAATTCGTCTAATTTCATGTTATTTTAATTTTGCCTAACTATTGGCTAAAACACACTCCTCTGTTTTAGCTACCTTATGTCTGTTTAAAATTATTTTTTATCGCTCTGAAATTCAGTAGCTAATTTTCAACTTCAAACATACCAAAAATTTGAACAGTTTCAATGAGTTCAATAATAGCAAATATTTTAAAGCATTAATTATCTACAAACGAAAACTTTAAAAATAAAAAGCTTTATAAAAATGAAAATCAATAATCAGTCTCCACCATCCATTGCTTAAAAAACGGTGTTTTCTCTTTGCTAACCACAGCTTCTCCTTCATATTTTGGCTTTAATGTCAGTTTTAGCCTACTGCTGCTGTACTTCTTCATTTCTTCCACCGCAGCAATGTTCACCAACATTTGCCGGTTAATTTGAAAGTACTGCTTAGACTTTAACTTATTCATCAACTGTTCCATGGTATAATCTACCGGATAGGTACTTCCATCAAAAGCAACTACTCGATTTACCCCATTATCCAAATAAGCGTAGGCAATGTCATTTACATCAATCACTTGAATTTTGTTGCCTACTTTGCTCAAAATGTTCTTGCTTCCCTCCTTTTGCTTGGCTTTAAAAAAGTGAAGCACATCTTTTACTTTCGCTTGGTTAATCTGATGACTTTCAAAGCGATTTAAGGCATCGTTGAGCTTATCCACCTCAATGGGCTTTAGTAAATAATGAATGCCGTTGTATTCAAAAGCATCCACAGCATATTGATTGTAAGCAGTAAGAAATATAATTGGAACAGATTTCTCTAAGGTTTCTAAAACTTCAAAACTCAAACCATCCGACAACTGAATGTCGGCAATAATTAAATCAAACGTTTGTTTTTTTAACAAGGCTTTACCTTCCTCAACGCTATCGGCATCGCCAATGATTTCATATTCGGGTTTTAGCTTTAATACCAATCGTTTAATGCGGTTTAAAGCTGCCGGTTCGTCTTCTAAAATAATTACTCTAGCCATAGATTAACGGAAGTTTTACAATAAATAAGTCATCACTTTTCAATACGATAAGCTCTTTAGCACTCAATTGAGCATAGCGTTTCTTTAAATTGATAATTCCCAAGGCCGTTGAAGCAACCGTTTGTTTTTTAGCATGTATGTTATTCTCAACAACCAAATAATCTTGCTCTTTGTATATTTTTATGGTTAAGCGATGTTTTTTGTCAATTTGATTGTGCTTTATCGCATTTTCAATTATGAACTGCAGTGATAAAGGAAGTAATCGATATCCTAAATCAACATCTAAGTTATCAATTTTTAAACGTATCAAATCGTGATACCTCAACTGATGAATTTGAAAGTACTGCTCAGCCAACTTAATTTCTGTTTGTAGATCTACGGTATCAATTTTACCGTATTCTAGTATTGAACGGTAGGTATTTGACAGCTTAGCCACAGCATCAATTGCTACCTCCGGTTCTACTTCAATCAAGTCGATAATTGAGTTTAGGCTATTAAACAAAAAGTGAGGATCGACTTGATTTTTCAATTGATCAAATTCAAATCGCAAACGCTCTCTTTCCATCTTACTCTTAGCCAAAATTTGGCTCTCACGCCACTTAATAAAAGCATAAACAAATCCTGCTAACAGCACAAAAACCAATATAATAAAAATTGGTTTTTTCCAAAAAGGAAGTGCAATTTTAAATGGAAATTCGGCGTATTCTGTTGGAATAAAATCTGCCGCATAACCGGCTGCCACTTGAAAAGTATACTCCCCGGAGGGCAAATTGTAGTAATTCACATAAGTTTGGCTAATCAACTGCCAACTGCTATCTAGTCCAAGCAAGCGATACTTGTAGAAAGTATTTTCAGGTCTGTAATAATTATAAGTTTGAAAATGAAAGGTAAAAGTGTTCTCCTTGGCGGAAAACTTATTGTTCCCTGTTAAAATTTCATCATTAAATAACTTAGGCTGAAATAAATAAACAGACAAATTACTCAAAGCCTTCAGCTTGGATTTATCTATTTTTAGTACTCCATTTGAATAGCCAATAAAAATAAACTGATCGGTTGAGTAAGTTGAATTAAATTGCATTTTATTCAAGCCAATATCAGGCAAATCAAATTTATTATTACTCTTTGGATCAAACAGGCTTAGGTCGTTCTCCGAAGCCAATAAAAGAAGTTCTCCAATACTATGAATGCTAAACACTTTGTTTTGTTGTGATATTTTCTCTGCTTTTAATGAAGCCGGACTAATTCGATAAACGCCATCGTTTTCGGTGCTAACATATAAAGCATCCTTACTTCTTTCAATAGCAAAAACCGATCGATCAGCAAGTAACTCCCTTAATTTGTTATTCTTAAAATAGAGCAAGCCATGTACGGAAGTGCCCGCCAAAAACTCATCTTCATCAATACTCTTAATGCTGTATAAATAATTACTCCCAATGATGTCTGAGTGATTCCTAATTACTTGCAATTTCTCAACATCTAAACTGATCACACCATTAAGATAAGCCACCCACAACTTTTGATTGTTGAATTGCATTTGAATGATGTTTTTTTGATTGTTATCTTCTTCAATCAGCAGTTGTTTCTCAAATTCTCCTGATTTGTTAAATACAAACAAGCCCTCCCCCATGGTACCTGCAAAAACATATTGATCAGAAACGTAAATGGAAGAAACACTTCTGCTTTTATTCTCCTTACCCGGCAAATTTATGGTCATTTTAATGCGATCATCTTCCAATAGGAACACCTTTCCTTTACTTCCCACCCAAAGTAGGTCATCATCCTCAGCAAAAACAGAAAAACAGTCCTGAACAGCGGTAATTGTTTCCTGTGTTACATCTAAGCTGTGAATGGAGTTTTCATCTGCTAAAAGCAATTGATTGTTGAGCGCATAAATTGCCGAGAAGCTTCCTTCCTGCAATAAGTCAAGGCTCAAACCTTCATTCAGTTCGTAACAAGCATTTTCAGCTAATAAATAACTGTTTGAACGATGTGATGACGCTCCAATTAATTTTACCTTCATTTTGCGATGCGCAAGCAAGTCATAGTTAGCAGCGTACCAATAAATGTCGCCAAACTCAGTAAATGCATACACTCCATAATCAGCTGCATCTAACAATCTGTTTACAATTTTATTGGGCAGACTGATTTGTGTTAAAGCCGTAAAATCCTTAGCAGAAAAAACAGCAACTCCATGATCATAAGCCACCCAAAGTACTGAATCAACAACCAATAAATCATTAATAAAAGCTTGCTCAAAAGATTTTAAGGTATCTAGTTTTTCATTTTGAATATGATACTTCAATAACAAACCATTCGTTGTGCCAATAAAAACGTGCTTATCAAAATAGGCAATGGCTTGAATAGACTCTCCAATGAAGATTTCATTTTGCAACTGCTTATTTTTATACAATTGTAATCGATCATCAACGGCAAGTGCAGACTGTTCACCTTCAAAAATGATTAACTCTTTAATTTTTTGTTCAAAATCCCTGCATACATTTTCAGTGCCATTTACTCCAAAAGCACAGGCTTTATAATCCGACAATAAATAGACCTGCCCTCTACTATCTTGAATGATTTGTTTAGGATTTTCTATTTGATTTAAGGCAAAGCTCTTTTTAATGTGTTTCGTAAAAGCTAAGTTGACACTAAGCAGAAAAATGAATAGCAATAAAAGCCTATTCATTGGGTTTAAATTTTAATGCTACATCTACTTTAATAATTGGAGAAATCTTGGCTTCCAATATTTTAGGAATAGAAATATTATAGTCAGCTAATGCTACATCAAATCTAGCACTTGCAGTAATATCATCGCCCTCTTTACTCAATTCAATAGGAATAACCACCATTTGAGTTTCGTTGTGGATGTTCATTTTGCCTTTTGCCACTAAAGATTCTGTAAAATCTGAGGTAGCATCAAAGTCCCCCATTAAATTTCCGCTAAAAGTTGCCTTGGGATACAAGTCGCTTTCTAGGTAGTGTTCGTTAAAATGTTCTTTTTGCAAGGCACTGTTAAAACCGTCAAAGCTCTTTATGCGGATGCTAAAAGCGAAGGTTCGTTTCTCCAAATCCAATAAACCTTTTAACTCCTCGCTTCTCGCTCGAATGGTTTCCAAGGGAGCTTCCGATAAAAAGTCTACACTCCCCTTTCCAAGGTAAATATGATCCTTTTGGAAAAAGTTTATGTTGAAAAACAAAAAAATTGAGATCAGGAGTGCTTTCATAGATTAATTTAACTAAGCCAAAGGTATAAAAAAGGATAATAGAGAAGAGAGTAAAGAGTATAGAAAAGAGACCAACATCTTAGTTAATATTTTGAGGCAAGAAATTAACTTTTAACTTCAAACTTAAGGCAGTTTTATAAAGTTTATATGAATATCCGTTTGTTTACCCAAATTTATTATTGAATGACAAAACTATTTCATTTTTAACACGCTGTCTTTACTTTTTTCCATTGATACTTCGACTGCGCTCAGCAGAACTGAAAAAAGTAAACAAACCCCGCCTGCCTCACACGAGCCTGTGCTTCGGCGGGCAGGAATTCTAGGCCTGTTTCCTAATTTCAGTCTTCCACTCCTAAATGGCGATGATTTCAGTGATCTCCAAAGATTTCCTTTGGAGCTTCTTCAATCATTAGCCCCATTTAGTTCGTTCCAAACTTAAATTATGAAA
>MDTG01252571.1_pt1 | contig 12948 bp, 17 predicted proteins | sample 811421 | NCBI WGS metagenome assembly MDTG01 (sample SAMN05326645, study PRJNA326480) | marine metagenome | isolation source: seawater | place: Pacific Ocean: South East | collected 2011
AATATTGGTGATGCTAGAAGTTTAGCTATACATCCTGCTAGTACAACTCATAGCCAATTAAATGAGAAAGAATTAGCAGCATCTGGGGTTACTCAAAGTTATGTAAGGCTATGTATTGGCTTAGAACATATTGATGATATTATTGAGGATTTAGATCAGGCTTTAAATAAATCATCAAAAGGAACTTTAAAAGCAGTTAGTTAGACTCTGTATTTAAATAAAAGAAATAAATACTTGCACTAACTAAAAAGATTGAACTTAACTGGTGCATAGATGCAATGTAAATTTGTGCACCATAAATGATTGTTAATATACCTAATATTATTTGTAGAATAATAAAAATACCTAAGATATTTATCGATTTATATAATTCATAAATTTTGTTTTTATAAATATGAAATAAAATTGAGATATAGAAAACTCCAATAATATACGCCAAAATACGATGTAAAAATTGAACTAAAGAAGGATCACTCAATGCAGATATTTTGAATAAATTAACTGGAACGTTGTCATTAGGAAAAAAAGTTTCACCCATTAATGGCCAAGAATTATAAATCTTTCCAGCATCCATACCAGATACAAATGCTCCTATTATAATCTGTAAAAAAATTAATAATAGAAATGAAAAAGGAATTACAGAGTTAATTTTATTACGTATATTGTTATTAACATTTATCCTTAAGTAATTCCAAAGTATCAATGATAATATAAAAAATGCAATTAATAGATGTAATGATAATCTAAAATGACTAACATCTACTCTTTCAACCAAACCACTACTGACCATATACCAACCTATAAAGCCTTGAAAACATATTAGAAAAAAAATAAAATATAAATTTAATATTTTTAAAATTCTAATTTTAAATGAAAAGTATATTAGTGGAACTAAAAAACAAATTCCAATTAATCGCCCCATAAAACGGTGAACCCATTCCCACCAAAAAATAACTTTAAATTCATTTAAGCTCATATCGTAATTTTGTAATTTAAATTCTGGAATTTCTTTATAAAGATTAAAATACCCAACCCAGTCATTATGATTTAACGGAGGAAATAAACCTGAAAATAATTGCCACTTGGTAATTGACAGACCAGAGTCTGTAAGTCTTGTAAGACCACCTACAATAATCATTGAAGATATAATCCAAAACATAGATATAAGCCAAAATGATAACTGCTTATTAATTTTTGGATTTGTTGTATACATATTGAAATAAATATAATAATTTTTTATTATTTCAAATATATAAATGTCGCCTTTAAAAAAAAAGAAATTAAATATTATCAGATCGAAATTAGATAAATTAGACAATTCTTTGATTAAAATTATTAAAAAAAGATCAATACTTGTAAAAAAAGTTTTAGAATTGAAAGAAAAAAAGAATCAAATTGTAGATCAAAAACGTATTAAAACCATTTTGAGAAATATACATAATAAATCATTGAAAAATAATATTGATCCAAAAATTACTAATAAAATATGGAAAAATATGATTTTTGCTTTTATTGATTACGAGAAAAGAAATTTTAAAAAAAAATAATTACTTACTATGAGGTGGAAGTTTTTTTTCCACAAAAACTTCATGTTTACGTGTGGCAGGATTATATTTTTTTGCTTTCAACTTTACTTTGGCCTTTTCTCCACCAGCAGGTTTTTTTACATAATAGAAAAAAGAACTGTCAGGTTTATTTTCTGGAACTAATCTAACTTTTATATGCGTTTTCTTTGCCATTTAATTATTTTAAACTTTTAATTATACTAGAAATTTTCATTAATCTTTTTCTTAAATTTTTAGTCTTTATAGATTTATTTAAACTTTCGTCAAGATTTATTGTACCATTTTTACTTAATATTCTTTTTACTCCATTAATAGTCATCCCTTCATCTTTTAAAAGAAATTTAATCTTTTTTAATAAATCAATATTTTTTTTATCGTAATACCTGCGATTTCCATTAAAAATTTTTGGTTTAATCTGTTTAAATTCTTTCTCCCAAAATCTAATTGTATGAGTGGGGATGGATTTATTCTTTTTAGATTTCAGATTTAAAATTTTTGTAACTTCACCAATTGTTTTATAGGCAGTATCTGATTTAATCATTACTATTAATTAAAATTTTAAATTCTTTTGATGGTTTGAACAATATTACTTTTCTGCTTGAGATGACCTTCTCTTCTTTAGTTTTAGGATTTCTCCCTATTCTTTTTTTTTTATCTCTTAAAACGAAAGTACCAAATTTTGAAATTTTAAGTTTTTTTTCAGATTTTATACTGGACATAAGTAAAAAAAAAAAATCATCAATTAAACTTTCCGCTATTTGTTTAGAAAATCCAAGTTGCATATAAATTATATTTACGAGATCTTTTTTTGTTAGATTTATTCTCATTATCTAAATATTATTTTTTATTTTATCTATAAGATTACCCTTAACTATTTTATGGCATACATCGAGGGAATTTGAAAAACCAATATAATCTGTACCTCCATGACTTTTTACAACTGGTGAGTCTAGGCCAATAAATATTGCACCATTGTATAACCTTGGATCTAATCTCTTTTTAAATTTTTTTAAGTTTGAAATATTCAATAAAGAGGAAATTTTTCCAATAATTGAACCTCCTAAAGCCTTTTTTAATTCGCTTGTAATAAAATTAGCAGTGCCCTCTGCCGTTTTTAAAGCAACATTACCTGTAAATCCATCCGCAACAATAACATTTACTGTTCCATCCATTAATTCATTTCCTTCTATATACCCAGAAAAATTAAAATCATAACTTTTCCTTTTGTTTAAAATTTGAAAAGTTTCCTTTATGATCTCGTTACCTTTTAATTCTTCTGAACCAATATTTAGTAATGCTACGTTTGGATTTTCGTTAGGATATAATGACTTGTATAGAGATGCACCCATAATTGAAAAATCAACTAAGTTTTTTTCACTACATTCGATATTAGCACCGAGGTCAAGCACAACACTCATTCCTTTTTTGTTAGGCCACAATGCAGATAGCGCTGGCTTATCAATATTTTCAATCATTTTAAGATTAAGTTTTGCAATGACTAATAAAGCACCTGTGTTGCCAGCTGAAATTACAATATCAGACTCTTTGTTTTTTACACTCTCTATAGACAACCACATACTTGTATCCTTGCCCCTTTTAGCGGCCTCAAGAGGACTATCAGTACTTTTAACAGTTTTTTCAGTATGAATAATTTCATAACTTTTTTTATCAAGTCTATCTTTGATGCAATTTTCAATTTCTTGTTTTTTTCCAAATATTTTAAAAAAATTATTGTTGTTAACTTTTTGATATAAAATTATACCGTCAACTATTTTTTGCGGTGAACCATCACCACCCATTGCATCCACTGCAATCTTGATTATCTGTGACATTGTGGTTATTTTATATCTATTATTCTTTTGGGTCTACTACTTGACGACCTTTATACATACCAGTTTTCAAATCTAAATGATGTGAAAGTCTGTATTCACCTGATTTTTTATCCTCGACAACATTTTTTGAGGAAAATTTCATATTCTGAGATCTTCTCATACCTGTTCTGGAAGGTGTTTGTTTACGTTTTGGTACAGCCATAATTATTGGTTAATTACACTTTTTAAATAAGAATTTAAAGTATTATTTTTAAGTATTGATAAATATTTCTCAAAATATTCTAATAAATAGCTAGAATTCTCAGATTTAACAATAAATTTTTTAAGAAGTTTTTCTTTTTCAGTAGTATTTAAATTTTCCCAAAAATGGATTTTATCAATCATATCATGAAATAAATTTAGATAATCTTTCATTTTTTTGTTTATAGACTGGTCTCCATAACCTATTTCTCTAATACTCAATTCCAATTGTCTAAAAGTATAATCATATATTTCCTGTAATATCTCATTATTCTCTTTTTTTTTAAAGTTTTTGAAAAAAAAAGCAAAATGTATGAGGAAATAAATTAATCTGTCAGAAAATTCATCAACTGAATTAAAATCTTTATATAGATCTTTATTTCTAGTCAATCTAACTAAATTATTATAAAAATATATAAAATTTTTATCCATGAATAAAATTATACTATTAATATCAATATTTATATTAATTACAAATTGTAATGTAAAAAAGAACATAGATCATCATGGGGTCCATATGCTGCAAAAAAAAAATGAATTATTAAAAATAAGCGAAACAAATAAAAATGATATTATAAAAATATTGGGACCAGCTTCAGTAGAAAGTAGTTTTGATAATCAACTATTATTTTTCATAGAAAGAAAGATAACTACAAAAAGTATATTTAAACTTGGACAAAGAAAAATTTTAGTTAATAATGTCTTACTTTTAGAAATTGATGATAGAGGCCTCCTAGTACATAAGGAATTTTATGATCTTAAAAAGATGAGAGATATTGAGTTTATAAAAAAAACAACGGAAGTTAACTATCAAAAAACGAACTTTGTTTACGATTTTCTTTCAAGCATGAGACAAAAAGTAAACGATCCCTTGGGTAAAAGAAAAAAGAAATAAATCTTTTATCCTGCAATAACTGCCAACAATAATAAAGCTACTATATTTGTAATTTTAATCATTGGATTGACAGCTGGACCAGCAGTATCTTTATAAGGGTCACCTACTGTATCTCCTGTTACAGCAGCTTTATGCGCCTCAGAACCTTTTCCCCCATGATTTCCATCTTCAATATATTTTTTAGCATTGTCCCAAGCACCACCTCCTGCAGTCATTGAAACAGCAACAAATAAACCTGTTATAATTACTCCTAACAACATTGCTCCTACGGAAGCTAACGCTGCAACCTGACCTCCAATTGCAAATATTATAAAATATAAAACTATAGGTGACAGTACTGGTAACAATGAAGGAATAATCATTTCTTTAATTGCAGCAACAGTTAATAAATCTACTAGTTTAGCATAATCCGGCTTTTGCTTTCTTTTCATTATACCTGGAAATTTTTTAAATTGTCTTCTTACTTCAACGACAACAGCACCTCCAGCTCTACCGACAGCTTGCATCCCCATTGATCCAAAAAGGTATGGTAACATCCCACCAATTAAAAGACCAACAACAACGTAGGGGTTTGACAAATCAAAAGTTACAACAATACCTTCAAGTTTTGATCCAGCTACTTTAGAGAAATGTTTTATATCCTCTGTATAAGCTGCAAAAAGAACTAAAGCACCCAATCCTGCTGAACCTATGGCGTACCCTTTAGTGACAGCTTTCGTCGTATTACCAACTGCATCTAAAGCATCTGTAGTTTTTCTCACATTGTTTGGCAGTTTCGACATTTCTGCAATTCCACCAGCATTATCTGTAACTGGGCCATAAGCATCTAAAGCAACAACCATTCCTGCTAAAGCCAACATTGTTGTTACAGCAATCGCGATACCATAAAGACCAGCAATATGATTAGTAAATAAAATTCCAGCCACAATAATTAACGCTGGTATGGCAGTAGCCTCTAATGAAATAGCTAATCCTTGAATAACGTTTGTGCCATGACCTGTTGTTGATGAGCTAGCAACACTTCTTACAGGTCTATAATTTGTGCCTGTATAATATTCTGTCACCCATATTAATAAACCTGTTATAATAAGTCCTATAATACCACAATAATATAAACTCATGCCAGAAAATGACTTATTGTTCAAGTTGTAAGAATTTTCCAAACCTAAAACATAATCAGTGACCGGATAAAGAATTGCAAGTGATGCAATGGCAGAAACAACAAAACCTTTATATAATGCATTCATTACATTTTTGCTTCTACCAAGTTTTACAAAGAATGTTCCTAAAATAGAAGTTAATATACAAGCACCACCAATGGTTAACGGATAGATCATCATTGACATGTCACCAGGGAAAAATATTGAAGATAAAACCATTGTTGCAACAATAGTAACAGCATAAGTTTCAAATAAGTCCGCAGCCATACCTGCACAGTCACCAACATTGTCTCCTACATTATCTGCAATGACCGCAGGGTTTCTTGGATCATCTTCTGGTATACCTGCTTCTACTTTTCCAACTAAGTCAGCACCAACGTCGGCACCTTTCGTAAATATTCCGCCACCTAATCTTGCAAAGATTGATATTAGAGAAGCACCAAAACCTAATGCCACTAATGCATTTACGATTTCTCTTTCATCCACATTAAATTTTAATAATAAAAAATAATAAACAGCAATGGCTAATAATGCCAAGCCAGCAACTAGCATTCCAGTAACCGCACCAGATTTAAAAGCAACAGAAAGACCTGACGCTAAACCTTTTCTAGACGCCTCAGCTGTTCTAACATTTGCTTCAACAGAAACTAACATCCCAACATATCCTGCAATACCTGATAAGGTTGCACCAATTAAGTATCCTAAACCAACTAAAGGACTAAAAGCTACACTAACGATAACCAAAACTACGATACCAACAATAGCAATTGTTTTGTATTGTCTTGCTAAATATGCCTTCGCTCCAATTTGAATAGCTGAAGCAATTTCCTGCATCTTAGCGTTACCTGCACTTGAGTTTAAAATATTTTTTCCAGTAAAATATCCATAAACTATTGATAAAAATCCTGCTGCGATTGTATATAGTAGTATTGTTTCGACAGATGAGCTCATATAAACCTTAATTAAGTTGTTGGTTGTTAGTTATTAAAGTGCGCACAATACAAAAAAAGATATAAAAGGCAATAATTAACTTTAAAATGTATGATAATAACCCTTGTTATTAAGGTCAATATTATTGCCATTTTCATCAATTATTTGTGATTTTTGATTTTGGGAACATATTTTTCCTATTTTAGAAATTTTAATATTAAGGGATTTGGCAATTTTATTAATGATTCTATGTTTGGATGGATTAGCTGTAAATAAAATTTGGTAATCATCACCTTTGGAGATGAAATTTATCTTTTTAAATTTTTTAGATTTTAGAATCTTTTTAAGATTGTTAGAAATTGGTACGTCTTTTATATTTAGCTTGTAAGAAAGTTTCTGTTTATTAATCAACTTTTCTAAATCAGACACTAAACCATCAGATACATCTATGGATGTGTTAGCAAATAAAAGTAATTTTTTAGCTATTTTCAAATGTAAATCTGGATGAAAATATTTGTAATAAAAATATTTCATTAAGTTTTTTTTAATATGAATTCTTTTTTTTAGCATTAGTAAGCCAGCATAACTATCACCCAAATTTCCAGTGACAAAAATATCATCATTTTTTTTAGCATGATTTCTAAAAATAATCTTTTTTGAAAAACCAATAGATGTAATTGTAAAACTTAATTTATTAGATTTAACAGTATCTCCCCCACATAAATGAATATTAAATTTTTTTTGTTCTTGTTTTAAAGATTCTGAAATCTTAATTAAACTTGCTTTTGTAAAAACTTTTTTATTTCCAGATCCTGAGATGAAGTAATACTTTGGTTCAACACCTTTACAAATTAAATCAGATATTGAAGATCTTAAAATCTTTTTAATTACTAAATGTGGTTTTTTAAAATCTACAAAATGTACCCCATCAACATATGTATCAACAGAAACAATTAATTCTTTTAACTTATCAAAAAAAACATCATCATTTAAATTTAGAGAACTTTTATTTTTTTTCGATAGTCTTAAAAAGTGTTTATTTATTAGATCAAATTCATGCATTTGAGGATCTTAATTTTTTTGCGATATTATCTAATAAGGCATTTAAATATTTTGTTTGGGAGTCTTCCAAAAAAAAATTTGATGCATTAAGGTACTCTTTAATTATAATCTTTATTGATAAATTTGGTTTATATAAAAATTCATACGTTGCTGATTTTAATATTACTTGAAATAATTTATCAAATTTATTTAAGGAAAATTCAGATCCAAAATTTTTATCCAATTCTTCAATTATAATATCATTTCGTTCAATTGTACCAGAAACAATATCTTTAATAAATTTTTTAAATCTGTGTTTGGGAAAGGCTAATTTTTCATCATCGTTAAAAAACTTACCATATAATTTTTGTATAATTATTACTCTTGGATTATTTTTTGGACTAAATGAATTTTTCATTTTTGCAATAAAACTGACAAAACAGCGTTAGCAGCTTCAGAGCCCTTTTTTTTTCTTGCAATTGCTTGTTTTAAATTCAAGCAGGTTATAATTCCATTACCAATTGGTTTTTTTGATTTAATCGATAGACTCATTATTGCATTTGTACATGCCTGAGATATAAAATCAAAATGTGGCGTCTGACCTTTGATCACACATCCTAAAGCAATGAAACCATCATATTTTTTTATATTTTTTGAAATTGTTACTGGTATTTCAAATACTCCAGGTACATAAATAACCTTAATTCCGGTTTTTTTTGGAATTTGTTTTTTTGCACTTTTAAGTAAGCCAAGAGAAATATCTTTATAATAATCAGCATTTATAATTAAAATTTTTTTGTTCATTATATTAATTCTTGTTTAGTTATTTTTATATCATATCCTTCTAATCCAATAACCTTTTTTGGGGATTTGGTGATAAGTATCATTTTTTTAATTTTAAGATCTTTGATAATTTGAGCTCCAATACCATAATTTCGAATTAATTTGTCATTTCCTCTTTTGTAAAAATCTTTATTTTTATAGTCTTTTAAAGTTTGGGTAACAGATTTAAGATTTGTATCTTTGATGAAAACTAAAACACAATTATTAAATCTTTTAAAATAATCTAAAGTTTTATCGAATGAATTGGGTAATTGTTGTTTTATTAGATAATTGTGAACAACATTAGATGAAATAACTCTTACTCTAGGTACTAAACCTTTTTTAATTGAACCTTTTACTAGCGCGAAATGTTCTGATCCATCTAATAAGTTTTCATAAATCTTAATTTTATAGACTTGGTTTTTTACTTTAATATCTGAGGTTTTTTTAAGTTTAATTAACTTTTCTTTTTTTAGCCTGTAAGAAATCAAATCTTCGATTTTTCCAATTTTCAAATTATGTTTAAGTGCAAAATCAAATAAATCTTGACCTTTTGCCATAGTTCCATCCTCATTCATAATTTCACATATAACAGCAGAATTATTCTTTCTTGCAAGTTTTGAAATATCTACAGAAGCTTCAGTATGACCTGCTCTAACAAGCACACCTCCATCTTTTGCAATAATTGGAAAAACGTGTCCTGGAGAGACAATATCTTTTTTATTTACGTTTTTTTTTGAAGCAATTTTTATTGTTCGAGCCCGATCTTTGGCAGAAATACCTGTTGTAATTCCCTTTTTAGCTTCGATGGATATTGCAAAGGCAGTTTTATTTCTCGATTGATTTATTGGCGACATTAAGGATAGATTTAATCTTTTAGCCTGTAAACTATCAAGCGCTAGACAAATTAATCCTCTGCCATATTTTGCCATAAAATTTATATTCTTGGCATTAGAGTCAGATGAAGAAATAACTAAATCACCTTCATTTTCTCTTTTTTCATCATCAACCAAAATAAACATCCCCCCTTTTTTTGCTACATTTATTATAGTTTCGATAGATGAATAATTGTTATTTTTCATAAAAAAAATTTTTAACGTATTTTGAAAGAATATCTATTTCTATATTTACTAAACTTCCTTTTTTAAGTTTTGAAAGATTAGTTAATTTAAAAGTGTGGGGAATTACCCAAATTTGAAATCCCTTCTTTGTTATTTTTGATATTGTTAGAGAAATACCATTTATACAAATAGATGCTTTTTCAATTAAATTTTTTCTTTCCTTAATATTTATTTTAAATTCAAAAAGATATGATTTATCAATTTTTTTGATAGCAAGTATTTCGCCAACACAATCAATATGGCCTTGACATATATGTCCAGATATTTTTTGACCATATTTGAGCGGTAATTCTAAATTTATTTCCTCATCTCTTTGTAAATTCTTAAACTTTGACCTTTGAATAGTTTCGTTTGATAGATAAAATTCCATTATTTTTTTTTTAATAGATATAAGTGTTAAACATACACCATCACATGCTACAGATATTCCAATATCTTTTTTATTTAATTTTAGATTTGATCTAATAAATAGATTAATACCTTTTTTTCTTTTGGCGATACCTATAATTAACCCTTTATTAAAAATTATACCGTTAAACATTTTATCTTTTATAAATGGTAATGCTATCTTTTGCTAGCTTAGATCTAATTTGAGGTTTGGTATTATATTGATTATTTAATATATCATTTGAAGTAAAAATTTGATGTTTTTTTGTTTTTGATAATGATTTTTGACTTTTGAATAGATAAAATTCATTCATCAATTTTTTTTTAAGAAAACTCTTGGTAATTTTATCCCCACCTTCGACAATTAAATTTCTAATACCTAGAATATATAATTTTTTTAATATCTTTTTTAAATCAAATTGATTTTTATTATTTAATTTTTGTTTTATTAATTTTATTTTTTTAATATTTAAAGTTTTAATTTTAGTATTATTTGATGAATTATGGAATATTATTGTGTTATTTCTTTTTGCAGATTTAACAATTTTACTTTGTAATTCAATTTCCAAATTTTTATCCAAAACTATTCTTATAGGAGAAAATTTTTCAAATCCTTTTAATCGACAATTTAACATTGGATTGTCAATATTAAGTGTTTTTACAGAAATTAGGATTGCATCATTTTTAAATCTAAGAAAATGAGTTAATTTATCAGATGTTTTATCAGTTATTCTTTTGACATTTTCGCTATAAATTAGATTATTTTTTGAAATAGCTATTTTACCCACGACAAATGGTAATTTATTTAATCTATTAAAAAAATATGATCTATATAGATCTCTTGCTTCTTGATGTAGCAGACCTTTTTTAACTTTTATATTTTTATTTGTTAAAATTTTTAAACTCTTACCTTTTACTCTTTTATCAATATCATCAATTGAGTAATAAAGTTCACTTATCCCATTTTTTATAATTTTTTTTGTGCAGGGTGGTGTTTTGCCATGATGATTACAAGGTTCAAGCGTTAAGTACATTTTTGAACCTTTTAAATTTTGATTGCAGTTAGAAATTGCGTTGTGTTCAGCATGAGGTCTTCCATCAAAACTAGTTTGTCCAATTGAGATTATTTTTCCTTTTTTTACTATTACACAACCAACAGATGGGTTATCTCCAGTCAATCCTTTTCGTGCCCTTGCTAAATTTAATGCAAGTTTCATGAAGTTGTAATCCTTAAAAGAATAATTATCTTTTTTTGTAGACATCTAGTTTGTCCACAAATTGAACAAAGTCTTTTTCTTCTCTAAAATTTCTATAAACAGATGCAAATCTTACGTAAGCGACTGGATCAAGTTCTTTTAGTCCTTCCATAACCATAGTTCCAATTGTGTTAGTTGAAATTTCACTCTGCCCAAGTTCCTCTAATGACCTTGAAACTCTACTAATAAATTTTTCAGTTGTTTCAGTATCAATAGGTCTTTTTTTAAGTGCAATAAAAACAGATTTTGCAAGTTTATCTCTATCAAAGGCTGACTTTCTCCCATTTTTTTTAACCACCATTATTTCTCTGTACTGAACTCTCTCAAATGTTGTAAATCTTGCGCCGCATACACACAGCCTTCTTCTGCGTATAGCGGTACCATCTTCAGTTGGACGGGAGTCGACAACTGAAGTCTCGCCTTTTTTGCATATTGAGCAGATCATCTATTCAAATTTTTATAAATTGGAAAATTTGAACATAAATTTACAACTTCATTTTTAACTTCATTTTCAATTTTACTATTATCTTTTGGATTTTCTGATAAGCCTTTAATAACTTTAGTGATTAATTCTCCCACTTTTTCAAATTCTTTTAAACCAAAACCTCTTGTTGTTGCCGCTTGTGATCCTAATCTTATGCCAGAGGTAATCATTGGACTTTCAGTATCAAACGGTATTCCATTTTTATTACATGTGATATTAGCTCTGCATAAACTCTCAGCTGCTATATTCCCTTTTACTTTAAAAGGTCTTAAGTCAACAAGCATTAAATGTGTATCTGTTCCTCCAGAATAAATTTTAAAGCCGTTATTTTTTAAAGTTTCAGCTAATATTTTTGCGTTGGATAAAACATTTTTAATGTAAGTTTGAAACTCAGGTTTTAATGCTTCAAAAAAACCAGCAGCTTTTGCAGCAATGATATGCATTAAAGGTCCACCTTGATACCCTGGAAAAACAGCTGTATCAAATTTTTTGCCTAAATCTAAATCATTAGATAATATTATTCCACCTCTTGCACTTCTGAAAACTTTGTGGGTTGTTGAAGTCACTACATGAGCATAGTCACATGGATTAGGATAACCTTTACCCGCAACTAAACCTGAGAAGTGAGCCATATCAACCATTAGATATGCTCCAACTTTGTCAGCAATTTCTCTAAATCTTTTAAAATCAATTACTCGGGAATATGCACTTCCTCCAGCTATAATAAGCTTTGGTTTATGTTCTAAAGCAAGTTTCTCCACATTGTCATAATCAATTAGCTCAGACTTTTTATCAACATCGTAACTGATTGCATTGAACCATTTTCCAGACATTGAAATCTTTAAACCGTGAGTGATATGACCACCTGAATTTAAACTCATGCCCATGAATGTATCATTTGGTTTTAATAAAGCTAAGAATACAGCGCCGTTAGCTTGTGCCCCAGAATGAGGTTGAACATTTGCGTACTTACAATTGAAAAGTTTTTTAATTCTTTCTAGAGCCAACTGTTCTGCAACATCTACATGTTCACAACCGTTGTAGTATCTTTTCCCAGGATAACCTTCAGCATATTTGTTTGTTAAAACTGAACCTTGAGCCTCTAATACTGCTTGAGAAACAATATTTTCAGACGCAATAAGTTCTATGTGATTTTGTTGTCTTATCAACTCATCATTAATAGCTTTAAACAAGTCTGGATCAGACTTGGAAAGA
>MDTG01039108.1_pt1 | contig 12947 bp, 11 predicted proteins | sample 811421 | NCBI WGS metagenome assembly MDTG01 (sample SAMN05326645, study PRJNA326480) | marine metagenome | isolation source: seawater | place: Pacific Ocean: South East | collected 2011
TTATAACAAATATTTTATTTAAATTATTTCAGTTTAACCTTAGGTATAGAGAAACCAGACCTGATTATGGAATTGAGATATTTGAATATTTCTATTTACCTTGGAGAAGTAATGAAAAATTTAAAATTATATATGATAAAGTTTCAGACTTTACATTGAATCCTCAATCAAGACTTTATACAATATTTGAAAATTCCCAGAAATATTTGCGCGATGATACAGTATTTGTTGAAGTAGGTACATGGAGGGGAGGTGTTTGTGGCTTAGTTTCATTAGCAAATAAAGAAAAGAATGTTGAAATTTATGCGTGTGATACTTTTAGCGGGGTACAAAACTCTTCAAGTAGGGACTCTTTTTTTAAAGATGGGGAGTACAGTGATGCTTCAGCTGATGATATTAAGAAGATAAGTAAAATAGTAAATCGAGACATTCATGTAGTAGAGGGGATATTTCCCGAATCATTCAAAAATATAAATCTTGAAAAAAATATTTCTATGGCCCACATTGATGTTGATACATACATTTCTGCAAGAGAGAGTTTCGAGTACATATCTTCAAGATTAGTTCCAGGTGGATTAGTCATACTTGATGATTATGGAGGTTGGTTTACAGATGGAGTAACAAAATTTGGTGAAGAATTAAAGTTAAATGAAGATTATATATCTGTACCAAATCATTTAGGACAATTATTAATTTTTAAGAAATAGAACTCTATTCTAATCTTTTAGCAATAATTCTTAATAACATTGGGTCATTTTTTAAATCCTTTACTCCGTACTCTTTTTTATATCTTGAAAATTGATTTGATTTTTTATCAAAGATTATTTCAAAATCAATATCTTTGATCTTTGCTTTTAATTCAATTTCATTAATTGGGCGTCTATAGTGGTCTTGTGTAGAGTTGCTATAAATATCTTCTTCAACTCTCGTTTCAATACACAAAATAGAAATATTACTATTTTTAATCCATTCGAACAACGCAGATTCAACTTCCTCATTAAACGAGTGTAAGATAAAACGACAGTAACAAATATCTATCGATACATTCTCCAATTCTTTACTTATATGCTCAATATTTAATACTTTAAATTCTAAATTGTCTTTTGTATTTTGTTTAAGGTTGTTAATAGCTACATCACTGTAATCAATTCCCAGTGTTTCAAGATTTTTATTAGCAAAATAGAATGTGTCTCGTCCGTTACCACAACCAATATCGATAATTTTTGTCTCTTTATTTATAAATTTAAAAATAAATTTTGCAAAACTTGAAGGTTCAAACGGAATGCTATGTTTCGAGTAGTAATTATTCCAATAAATATTTGTCATTTTTAAAATTCTAATACTGTAAATTTAAATTCATATTTAATAATTAAAATTATAAAGTTTCTACTTGATGATACAATTTTTTATTCAACTATCATTCTTTATTGATGAATGAAAAAGCAACTATCTTTATTGAAGGATTAGAACACAAACGATTTATAGAGCCCTATATCACTGCTCTAGAAGATAAGTTTGAAATTGAAATTCTTTCTTTTGAAGATATTAAGTTTGATAATTACACAACAACTATATTGAAAAAAAATAATTTTAATGAATATCTTTTAAATTTAAAATCTTCAATATTTATTACTACAACACCAGGTATTGGTAATGCTTATTTTCCTAAATCAAAAACTTTTCCAAAGGCTGATAGGCCAAAATACATATACGTATTTCATTCCTTGGTAAGCCCAAATGAAGTTTATTCCAAAAATTCATTCTCTGGTTTTGACATTATATTTTCTCCAAATTATATAATTTCTGAGCAATTAGAGTTTTTAGTTTCAGCAAAAACAAAAATATTTTCAACAGGCTATCCTTTAATTTCAAATAATTATTATTTTCAAAATAAAGTAAGCGAAAATAAAAATGTATTAATTGCACCATCATGGGGAAAAAACAGTTTATTTAAAGTTGTTGATTTAGAATTATTAATACGAAATCTTCAAAGTCAAAATTTTAATATAACCCTTCGCCCTCACCCTATGGAGCTAGATTTAATTGAAAATTTTGTTAATTTCTCAGAAATAAATATAGATCAAAAAAAAGACCTAAATAACCTTGCGTATTATGATTATTTAATTTCAGACTGGTCTGGCATAGCTATTGAATTTTCAATATTGACAAATAAAAAGACAATATATATTGAAACACCAAAAAAAATTAGAAGAAAGATTAAAAAGTCAGAAAAACACATAAAATTAATTGAAAATGAAATTCGAAGTTCAGCAGGGATAGTATTAACAAACATAAATCAAATAAATTTTTCGAATTTATTTGATAATGAAAACCTTTATAATGTGGAAGATAAATCTTATTTAAATAATCTAATTCTCCCAAAATTTGAAGTTTCAAAAATTATTAAATTAATAAGAGAAAATATTTAAAAATTATATATTTTAAAAAAGAAATCAAATAGGTGAAAAGTGTCTAAATTGTAGGCAATGATGTCCCATAAAGATTTTTTTGCACAGCAATGTGGAACATATATAAGAAATGTAGGGATAGAAAAATATAAATATGTTCTTAAATTATTTTTAAATAAGGTTGCTTTGTTTGAAGAGCTTATAAAAATTGTAAATATACAAAAAAACAATATATACAACCACCTTCCCCAATCTAATGCAAGTACAAACAAGGGAGTGAAGGATAAATAAATCATAATTAATTCTTTTTTATTATCTAAAAAAAATTTAGTTTTAAAGATATATGAATTAGCTAATAAAAACAATGCTAGGTAATTTAGTAGTGTAAAAGGGGTTAAATTTGAAAAAGTATATTCAATAGTTTCAATCAAGTTAGCATTTAACTTGAAATCAAGCATATTGCCTACCAGCAAATCATTACAAGAATTTGTTAAATTAAAATTTGATATTAAATTACTGCACCATATTTTGGTATCAAAATAATTATTTGCCGTAAGAGGTGAGTACACAAAACTAACTAATAACGCAACAATTGCTGTATAAATTGTATAGATAATTTTTTTATTCTGAATAATTGAATATTTATATATATAAAAAATAATTATTGGAAAGATAAAAAGGTTGACAGTGTGAGAAAAAATTGAAACAGCATATAATAAAATACTTAAAATTATTAATTTGTTATCTTTTTTAAAATTGTATAAAACTATAAGAACAAATGATAATAATCCTAGAATTTCCTTAAAATTTCCACCTCTAAAGTCGTTAACTACAAACAAAAAATAATAAGGTGAAATCATGATTAATGTAGAAAGGTAGTTTTGATTTGCATTTTTAAAAATTATCCAAACACTGTAAAAAATAGCAGTATATACAAGAGCTATAATCAAAGCTACCAGCAGCTTTAAATCAATTCCTATATAACTGTATGTTAGAATTTCACCAATCAACCCCCTTCTGTTTATTCCACTTGCGTAATTGATCGTCCAAGAACTGAAACTAATCAAATAATTTTCGTAATAAAAATTTTTTAAGTGTTCGAAAAAAATAAATAAAGAGATATTTATCATTAAAAATTTAATTTCATGTTGATTATTAGTTTGAATCTTTGAAAAATATTTTTCATTATTAAAAATATTCCCTAAATTGTTTAAAAATATTTTTATAATTAGCAAAATTATATTTAATTTAAGAATCTGTGTTAAAAGTATGTATGGTGGTAAACCAAAAAATTGAAAGAATAAAAAAGTGTTTGTATAAAACAAAAAATGAAAAAAGTTAATATTTAAAATAAATTTTTTGACTAAAAATAAAAAAATCGAAAATAATATACCTTGCAGAATTAAAACAATTCTTGAATAACCAACATAATAATTAATAATTGTGTTATCTAATTCGATTGTTTTGCCAATAATTTTGTTTAAACATTTAATATTTTGTATTTCTGGATAGATAGGTATTTGCTCATATTTCACAAATATTGAATTTTTATAACTGTAACTCCTATCATTACTTATTTCTTTAGAAAAAGAATTATTACAATTTTCAAAATATATAATTTCTGGATTTAAATTTGATATAAAATAGTTAAAACTTCCAAAAAATATAAGAATTAATAAAAAAACAATTAATGCTTTTTTGTTTGAATTAATTACTTGCATTACTTCTAGATTAACAAAGTTACCTTATTTAATAGTTTTAAAATTTATAGATTAAAAAATTTATAAATAGTAAAAATTGTAATTGGTATTCTAAATTTAAGTCTTAGAATAATAAACTATGCTTAATAAATATAAAGTAGCTGTAGTAGGTGGTGCTGGCCACATTGGCCTTCCATTAAGTTGTTATATATCTTCTAAAGGCAATGAAGTTTTAATAGTAGATATTGATGAAAAAGTATTAAGCAAAATTAATAACAATGAAGCTCCTTTCTTTGAAGATGGACTTAAAAGTTATATTGATAAAGCAAATAAAAACAACATACAAACAAGCACTGATTTAAAAAAAATAAAAGATTTTAATTTTATATTCGTTACATTAGGAACATCATCTGAACAAGATGAAATAGAAAAATTCAGGGGCCTTGTTTCAGAAATTATAGACTTAGTAAGTATTGAAAGTCATTTAATACTTAGAAGCACTGTCAGCATTGATGAGATTAATAAAATTAGTGAAAATAAACTATTAAAACAAAAAAATATAAAGCTATCTTATTGTCCCGAAAGAATTGCAGAAGGAAATAGTTTAAATGAGTTACAAACATTACCACAAATAATAAGTTCAAAAAATAAACAAGATGCTGAACCATTTGTGCAATTTTTTAAAAGTCTAGATATTAAATCATATGTAACAAGTTTTGAAAATGCAGCATTTCTAAAATTATTTTCAAACGCATATAGGTATGCTGAATTTACTCTTGTTAATGAATTTTTTAACATAGCTGAAGAAAATAATATTAACTTTGATGAAATAATGGAGTTAGCGAAGATAGATTATCCAAGATTAAGCAACATGCCTTCCTATGGTTTTGTCGGTGGACCATGTTTAATTAAGGACACAAAAACTTTCATTGGTCAATATTCCAATGAAAAAAGTGTTTTGGCATCATTACAGGAAAGTAATAAAGAGTTTATGAATTTAATTATTAAGAAATGTTTGATCAACTTTCCTGATAAAAAAATTATCCAACTTGGAATGACGTTTAAGCCTAATTCAGACGATTTAAGAAGTTCACTGGCATACGATCTGTACAAAAGGTTAAATGCAGAAGGGTTTATTGTTTATCCAGTAGATTTAAATTTAAAAAGTGAAGATATAGAATTGGAATTATTTAATTATGAGGAAGTAGTTGATAAAACTGATAATTTATTAATAACTACTCAACACGACTTTATAAATGAATTGGATTTAAACAATAAGAAGGTTATTACAGTTGGCTATAAATAAATCTCTAATCATTCCATTAAAAAACGAAACCATTGAAGTAGTAACTATAATTGAGCGTTTTAAACAATTTTTAAATGAGGACACAGAGTTAATAGTTGTTTTAGATGATAAAAATGATCCTACAATAAAATTTTTAAATGAATCTAATCTAGGTATTAAAATTTTAATAAGCAACCTAGAGCCTGGCGCTAGTAATGCAATTAAGTATGCTATTTCAAAATGTATGGGACGATATGTATGCATTGCTATGGGTGATGGAAGTGATGATCCTACTCAGGTAGAAGAATTACTTCTTTTAGTTGAAAGAGGATTAGCAGTATCTGTTGCATCTAGATATTCAACAGGAGGTCAATTTGTTGGTAAAAAAGGTTTAAAATATTTCTTAAGTAAGTATTCAGGAAAATTTTTATATTATTTTTTAAGAATTGGAACAAAAGATCCTTCAAACATGTTTAAAGCATATGATAAAAACTTTTTAGATGAAATAAGCATTGAAAGTTCTGTTGGTTTCACACTCGGTTTAGAATTAGTTGTTAAAGCAAAACTTAGTAATAAAAGTATTGGAGAGATTCCTACAATTTGGATTGACAGAAATTTTGGAGAGTCAAAATTTAGCTTAAGAAAATTTCTACCCAAATATTTGTATTGGGTGAAAAAACTTGTAATGAGAAAAAATTAATGGAAAAAGTATTAGTAACCGGGTCAGAAGGATTTATTGGCGGATATATAGTCAAAGAGTTGCTGAATAAGGGTTATGAAGTAATTGGTATAGATAATTTATCAAAGTATGGAAAGATTATTAGAAATCATTCAGATAATGATAAATACACTCTACACATAGGAGATGTAAAAGATAGTGATTTATTTTTAAATCTTTTAAAAGAGTGTGATTACCTTATTGCTGGAGCAGCTATGATAGGTGGAATTTCTTATTTCCATGATTTTGCATATGATTTATTGTCAGAAAATGAAAAAATAATTTCATCTACTACAGATGCAGCAATAGAGTGCCAAGCTAAATATAAATTGAAAAGAACAATTTTCTTAAGTTCTTCAATGGTTTTTGAATCAACTGATAGATTCCCAACAAAGGAGGAAGATTTATTTTCTATACCCCCACCTGAAAGCTCATATGGATTTCAAAAACTTTCTGTTGAATATTTTGCGCGTGCGGCAAATTTACAATACGGTTTAGAGTATTCAATTGCTCGACCATTTAACTGTGTTGGAATAGGTGAAATAAAGTCTTTAAGCAGTACAGAATCTTCCAATGAAAAAAAACTAACTCTTAGCCATGTTGTGCCAGATTTAATAACTAAGGCACTAGATGGGAAGGAATATATTGAAATTCTTGGAGAAGGTAATCAAATACGTCATTACACATACGGTGAAGATTTAGCAGAAGGTATTGTTTTGCTACTTAAGCATCCAAATGCAAAAAATAATGATTTCAATCTTTCGACAGATCAGTCAACAAATGTCCTAGAATTAGCTGAGTTGATTTGGAAAAAAACTAGAGAAAATGATAAGTTTGTTGTAAAGAATATTGAATCTTTTAAATATGATGTTCAAAAAAGAATACCTTCAACTGTAAAAGCAAAAAATCTAATTGGTTTTCAAGCTAAAACATCATTAGATGAAATGCTAGATATTGTTATTCCATGGATTAAAGAAGCTACTAAACTTGGGTACTATTAATTAAACTTTTTTTTTAATATTTTAAAAGAAAATTTAATTTTGAATATTTTAATATTTTTGCAAAAATTTTAATACCGTCAATTAATTTAATTTTTTTTCCATCTTCGTAACTTCTTGCATGATATTTAATTGGAACTTCAACTATTTTATGTCTGTTTCTTAGAAATTTTGATAATACTTCTACTTCTATTGCAAACCCTTTTTCAGATAGTTTTATTTTTCTTAAATCTTCAGTTTTTACAAGCCAATAACAACTTGCAATATCTGAAATTTTATAATTGTTAATAACTGAGAATATCAATGTCAAAACTTTATTTCCAAAATATGTGTAAAAATATAATCTTGTCCTACTCTTTGAACCTATTGTTCGTGATCCTAATATTAAGTATTTGTTCTCATCAGGGATTGAAGAAAATAAGTCTGGAATATCTGAAGGAAAATATTCTAAATCAGCATCGTGAACAATGACATGACTTGTTGATATAAAATCCAAACCTTTTTTTACTGCCCCACCTTTACCTATATTTAAATCTGTTTTCTTTAATTTTATATTTATATTTTCACTTTGAATATTACGAGCAATTTCATAACTATTATCAGTAGAACAGTCATCAATCAAAACGATTTGATCAATTATTTCTATTTTTAGTAATCTCGAAATAGACTCTTCTATAAAAATTTCCTCATTATGAAAAGGTACAATTACTCCAAGAGTGTTTTTGTTTGTCATGTTCTAATTATATTTTATTTTTTTTCTTATAATTGGTATCAATTTGTTAGATTAAAATTTTCCAATTATTTGGAATACATTTTGTTTATTACGTCAACCACATAATTAACTTCTGATAATTTCATTTTTGGGAATATGGGTAATGATATAAGGCTACCCGAGTATCTATCTGAAAGTTCAAATTTGCTTTTAAATTGCCTATGAGATTTATATGCATTTTGTTTATTTACAGGTTTCGGATAATGTATTCCAAATTCTACCCCGTTTTTTTTACCAAAATTTATTAATTCGTTTCTTTTCTTTACTCGCAATACATAAAGATGCCATACATGATAATTACCAGGAACGGTTTTGGGGACAACCACTTGATTAAGATCACTAAGTTTATCTTCATAGATTTTGGCTATTTCATTTCTTTCCTCATTCCATTCTTTTAAATCAACTAATTTTTTTGATAAAACTATACCTTGTATTGGTTGTAATCTGCTGTTGAATCCCAAAACTTCATGTTCGTATTTTGATTTACTTCCAAAGTCTCTTATAAGTTTTATTTTTTTATAAAAAGCTTTTGAATTAGTAGTGACTGCCCCGCCATCACCCCATGCGCCCAAGTTTTTTCCAGGATAGAAACTATATGCGGCAGCAACAGATCCATCTCCAACTTTAGTATCTAAAAAGTATGAACCATGTGCTTGTGCAGCATCTTCTAGTAATTTCAATTTATATTTTTTTGCAATTGCTTTGATTTTTGACATATCTGCCATTTGGCCATATAGATGTACTGCAATTATTGCTTTAGTTTTCTTATTTATTTTTTTTTCTATTTTTTTTGTATCAACAAGATAGAACTCATCATTATCAACAAAAACTGGAGTTGCCCCTGTCCTGCTTACAGCAAGTGCGGTTGCAATAAATGTGTTAACGGGAATAATTACTTCATCACCAATTCCAATTTCAAGACCTCTTAAAATTATTTCTAAAGCATCTGTACCATTTGCACAACCTAAAGCATATTTTTGACCTGTAAATTCTGCATATTGTTTTTCAAAGTCTTGAACATCTTGGTTAAGAACAAATTGACTGTTTTCAACTGCTTTTGAAAATGCTTTTAGAGAATCCTTAATTAAAGGTTTGTGAATTCTTGATAAATCATTAAATTTTACGTACAATTTTTACCTTATTTAATTTTTTTTGCAGGATTTCCTGCATAGACACCTTCATCAGTAATGTTCTTTGTAACCACGCTACCAGCACCAATTACTACATTATCGCATATTTCTACAGGTAATATCGTAGCATTACTTCCGATTAATACATTATTTCCAATAACTGTATTTAAAAATTGATCCTGATTAATTTTCATATCCAAGAATTTGTCGTTTGTAAACATAACACCATGTGCAATAAAGCAATCTTTACCAATTTTTACATTTGAACAAATAAATGTATGACTTTGAATTCTTGTATTTTCACCAATAAATACATTTGACTGAATTTCAACAAACGGCCCAATAAATACATACTCGCTTAAAGTGCATCCATATAAATTGACAGGCTCAATAATTTTTACTGAATCATGCTTGGTTACATTTACTATTGACATTATCTTTAAGTATTAATTTTATTATTGATTTCTTCAAGTATTGCAGTGTTTAAAATCATTAGATTATCAGAAAATAATTCATTAACTTCATTTCCTAGAACCCTATTTTTAAAATCTAACACCACTTGTCTTAAAGGTTCGTTATTTTTTATGAATGGTAATAAAGTATCACCCACAGAAAAATTAAAAAAAGAATCATTAGTATTTATTTTTTCCTGGATACTACTTATTTTTTTATCAAATATTTTTACGGGATCATCACTTATATCATCAAATAATAACATTTTGTTGCTACCAACTATTTCTATAGTCCTCTCTTTTTTTGGATGTAGCCAACTTACAAAAAATGTAGAATAAAAGTTTTCATATATAAGATCAACATTTGCTACCTCAGCCACAGGTGAACCATCTCTTTTAAAAGTTGATACCCTTATATCTTTTGGCATTTCCATAGATATTGCATTAAGGATTGATATGTCGTGAGTCATTAAGTCCCAAATAGCATTTACGTCTGTCCTAACTGGTCCTAAATTGGTTCTATTAAATTTAAAATAAAGCAATTCACCAAAATCAGGTTTTTTTATTTCTTCAATTAGATATTGGACAGCACTGTTGTAAAGAAATATATAATTTGTAAGGAGTATTGAATTGGAGCTTTTTGATAAATCTATTAACTCTTCTACTTCATTTTTGCTAAGAGCAATAGGCTTTTCAACTAAAACATGTTTTTTGTTTTCTAATAATTGTTTTACAATTTTGTGATGAGTTGTTGTAGGGGTAGCAACTATTGAACAATCAAAGTCTTTTTCTAATAATAGATTTAAATTATTTAAGTAAATTATAGAATCTTTTTTGACTTCAGATTCCTCTAGTGAGGAATCAACCACATACTTTAGATTTATAGAATTGTCATCATTTAAGATTCGAAAGTAATTCTTTCCCCAATATCCATTTCCAATTAATGCAAAATCCATAAAGTAATTATATCAATATTAATAACTAGCTTTTTAAATGGTTTTCTTTATTTTTCATTTAAATATTCAATAAATGTTTCATTTATATTTTCAATTATTTTTGAATGATTAAGTTCTTTATAAATATCATTTTTTAAATTTAAAGCACTTTTATTATCTAATTCTCCCACCTCTACTTCTAGTAAAAACTTTTTAAATTCATCTTTGTTGTTTATGTATGGTAATTTTAAATTTTTTAAAATGCTTGACCTTTCCATTTTTGGGTCAGGATCTGGATTTCTCAGAATATAAACGGGTTTTTCTAAAAGCAAATAATCGACATAAATAGTAGATAAATCTGTTAATAAAACATCACTGATTACTAGTGGATCGTAATCAGTGTTTATCAATAAATTACTAGAGAAATAAATATTTGACATATTTTTTGTAATATTCTTTATTTCAATGGGTATCTCATCATTTAAATGAGTTTTAATTAAAAAAATAGTATTTGAGGGAAGTACATTATTTAAAAACTTATAAAACTCTAGGTTGAATGCCGAAAATTGAGAATTTATGTAGGTTTTATTACCCCTGTTTGATGTAGGTGCATACAAAATAATTTTTTTATTTTGAAATGAATTATTAAATTTTAGATTTTCTATATTTGATTTACTTTTGAGTAATTGTTGATTTCTTGGGTATCCAAGAGTTTTTAAATTATCTTCATCACAATCCAATTCATTTACAAAAATGTTTTTTTCGCAAGGGGAATGTAGCCATACTTCGTCATATAATTTAAAAAATTTTATTGTTTTATTTTTATTCTTTGGTACTGCGCCAAATATAGAATGACCACAATATATCGTCTTACTAATACCTTTTTTTAGAAATTTGTGAAAAAAAATGCCATGTGAGGATATTATAATTTTGCTTTTAAAGGCTTTGAATACATGAAATAAATTTAGTGAAAAAAGTATCTTATTTCCATATAATTTTCTTAATTCAATATAATCTTTAAAATTTAAGGTTATATAAAGCACTGAAATATTTTCTATATTTTCTTTAAAAATTATCTCAAGATTACCTACTAGTTTATGCCCAATTAGTAGAACTGTGTTGTTTCGATTTTTAGTTAGATTTAGTAAATTTATAGCTCCAAAGAAATTTATCGACATTAATAAATAAATAAAATAATGAGAAAATTTTAACTTATTAAACTTCATTTGCCGGTATCTTTCTTATTGTATGAAAAAATTTTATAATTTTCAAAAGCATTTCTTTATATACTATACATATGTTTCTTAACGGTATTCGAACTAGTTTCGTAAACATTTTATATGTGTCGAGAATAACTAACGTACGTAAGAAAAAATTAAGAATTATTTTCTCTTTAATTGTATCTAATCTGAGTGTTTTATTGGATATTATAATTATTTTGTATTTTTCATACCTATTAACAGAGAAAAGCACAGTTGGACTTACTCTATTTTATCAATCTATCCTTGAATTCTTACTTGAAAATAATTCTGTTATGGTAGGTGTAGTAATTTTTAGATTTTTGTTCTTTTATTCAGACAAAATCAATTTACAAAAACTCACACTAGAGATAAGAGAAAGTCTTAGAAATTATCTCTTGAAAGAAATTTATAAAAGGGGAAATTATTCAATTGCTGACTCAACTTTTTATATAAACGAGCTAACAGTTCATATTGCATATTTTTATAATTCATTTACACAAGTTCTTAACTTTACATTTCAATTATTTGTTTATGGTTATTTTCTTTTGTATTCAAACTCTGAATTTTCTTTATATCTATTGGCTATGGGGTTTGTAGTCTATTTTCCTACGAGAATTCTCTTAAGACAAGCTAGAAAATATATACATATTTCTTATGAAAAATCTAAAAAAATTAGTAATGATATACAAAAAGTCATTGAAAATATGTTTTTGATAAAAATTTTGAAAACAAGTGATTTGGAGCTAAGCCAATTTAAGGATGTTTCAAAATCATACGAATCTGCTCAAATGAAAAACTTCAATTTTTCAACAATAAATGCTTTATTTCCTACATTTTTTGCAACATTAGTATTTGTAGTTGTTTTACTAAACGAAACAGTATTTAGATTGATTACTTTAGAATTTGTTGGAGTCACCTTAAGGCTTGTGCAAACTCTTGGTAGTTTAAACAATGCACTCAACTCCTTAATAAACTCACAAGTACATATTGAAAAACTTATAGAATTTGAAAATGATAAAGAGGTAAATCTAAGTCCTCTAACATTAGACCCCAATTTAGATTCAGATATAGCTATAAAACTTGACAAAGTGAGCTTTAGATATTTTGGTTCTGAAGAATATATGTTTCGGAATTTAAATTTAGTTATTAATAAAAACAAGCACACTGTCTTGACTGGACTAAATGGTACAGGAAAAAGTACCTTAATTGGATTAATGTCCGGAATTTATTATGCATCAGAAGGTACTGTAAAAATAAATTCAAACAAATTAGGATATGTTGGTCCCTTGCCTTTAATTCTTGATGCAA
>MDTG01154163.1_pt1 | contig 12947 bp, 9 predicted proteins | sample 811421 | NCBI WGS metagenome assembly MDTG01 (sample SAMN05326645, study PRJNA326480) | marine metagenome | isolation source: seawater | place: Pacific Ocean: South East | collected 2011
CTGAGGTCGTGGGTTCGATCCCCATCGTCCACCCCAATAATACTTGTGTTTTCATTTGGGCCATTAGCTCAATTGGTAGAGCAGTAGACTCTTAATCTATTGGTTCAAGGTTCGAGTCCTTGATGGCCCACCAAAACACTGGAACGTTGGTTTTAATCGCCTGCTTCATTCTTTTCAATTTCTTATGTATCTCAGCAATGAATTTCGCACTTCTCGTGCCAGAAAAAGAGTCGCAATTATGTTCGGGAATGCCATAAGGGCGAAAGCAATATCTATCATATTAAGTGCCGTCTGAGGATTCCAACTAGGCGCGATTATCAAGAAAAACAGATAGACCCAAAGATAATATTCTCCGAGGTCATCACCCAAGAGATATTTTGCACACCTTTGACTGTAAAAAGCGTATGTGACTAAGGTGGAGAATCCAAAAGCGAGAAAGATCCAGGATAAAGCCAATGTCCCAAATCCTGGCATCGTTTGCTCAAATGCGGCTGCTACTGCAAGGATCCCGGTTTCGAATTGAGTATTACTGGTTAAAACAACCATCGCGGTGGCCGTGCAAATGAGGTGAGTATCGAGGATTGGACCTAGCATGCCAACTAGACCTTCCCGAATTGGCTCGTCTGTTTTTGCGGTACTATGGGCTAGCGCTTCAGTACCGACTCCAGCCTCGTTAGAGAATATTGCCCTTTTGGTTCCTACAATTATGATTTCTCTCACGGACAAGCCAGCAGCGCCACCAATGGCTGCGCTAGGCTCGAAAGCCCCCGTAAAAATTGACTTTAGAACGTTTGGCACCTGTTCGATATGAGCGATGATGACAAACAACGAACCAGTCAGGTAAAGCAAGCCCATTATCGGGACCGCTTTGCTCGCAAAACTTCCAATACTTACTATCCCACCACGAGCTATTAGGCCGACTGCGAGTGCCATTAAGAGGCCTGTTGTTGCCCCTGCAAGACCGTACTGAGCCTCAATTAAGGTGCTTAGCTGATTGGCTTGAAAAATGCCGAGGCAACCAATCATTCCGCAAGCTGCAAATAGTAATGCTAAATATCGATAACCTTCTCCTAACCCTAGTTCGATGTAATACATTGGTCCACCAAGCAGGTTGCCCTTCGAATCCCTCTTTCTATAAAGGCAGGATAGGCTGCATGTAAAAAACTTTATTGACATTCCTAAAATGGCAACTATCCACATCCAAAAAATCGCACCAGAACCACCAGTTGAGATCGCCATTGCGACTCCGGCAATGTTCCCCATGCCGATAGTCCCGGATAAAGCTGTACACAATGCTCTCCAGTGACTTTGGTCACCAGAACGCATGTTCCCTTCTTTTCTTAGCAGTAGATTTAAAGCATGGAACAAATAACGAAATGGTGTAAGTCGGCTGTAAACCAAAAGGAAAATGCCCGCAAACGTAATCAGAGTAACTAAAGGGAGTCCCCAAACAATCTGGACAATCTCTTCTGTTATCGTGCCTAAATAACTCATTGTTTCATATACGTCAGTTTATCAGACTAGTGTACGTTGCCTGATTGGTCTGTTTTCTCTTTTCGGGAGGGGAAAAAATCATGATCTAGTTCTATCGATGACACACTTGCATGGTGTGAGATCATGAACCAAGAGGAATCGATTTTTCGGTAGATATTCGTGGCATAAATCGGAGGAGCAGCGAAGTTTTTTTCTTCGAGGTAAATATTCTCTTCTACAAGCCTTATACAAAAGCCTTCAGCTGACATCTGATTAATCGTTTTAACTTTAAATAAGCGCTTCGATATAGGATTGAATATTTGTTGCCAACTTAATTTTATTTGAGACGCGCCTACGAGCGCGGTGCTGCCCGGATGGATACAGGAAATTTCATCGGAATCAAGCCAGACGGCCATCATTTTACCAATATCACGATCCGAGAACGCGTGATAGAAATGATTTTCGGCATTTTTTGCTGTGGAAAACATATTTTAAGTTTTATTGGAGTGGTTTTTCTTGAAGCCATAGTGTTCCACTAGTTCCTGAATAGCAAGGGCGGTGGAGAATTCTGTGCTATGGAAGGTATATTTGTAAAAGAATAGAGCATTTCTTTCAAGGATAAATGGGGTCATTATGATGCTATACTACCACTCAGCTCGGCTGTTATTATTACGCCGTAGCACTGGTAAAGAAAAGTTAATGCGAAAGTGGCGGAATTGGTAGACGCGCTGGCTTTAGGTGCCAGTGGGGCAACCCGTGAGAGTTCGAGTCTCTCCTTTCGCACCATTTTTAAATTGCGAAAGAGGTTAAGCGGCATTAACTGATGGACTTATTTATGTTTTTTTTGATAATACTCGTTAGGTAGTTTGCGAAATGGAAATAACTGTTGAAAAGCCCTCAGAATTAGAAAGATGTTTGAAAATAAACCTTCCAGAGGATTTGTTGGAAGGCAAAGTTCTATCGCGTTTAAATGATCTCCAAAAGACCGCTAGATTAGATGGTTTTAGGAAAGGGAAAATCCCTCCCAAAATTATTCGCCAGCGGTTCGGGCAGCAAGTTCGTGCCGAAGTAGTAGGAGAATTAGTGCAAAGTAGTTTTGGGGAGGCGGTTCAAAAGGAATCTTTACGGCCTGCAGGACAGCCAGCAATTGATGACCTACAAAGTGAGGTTGGAGCTGGTTTAAGTTTTACTGCTAAGTTTGAAGTGTTTCCCGATTTTGCTCTTAAATCATTAGATGGTACTAAGGTAGAAAAAAATAGTTGTGTTATCGAGGCTGAAGATATAGACAAGGTTCTAGAAAGATTGAGGACGCAAAATCAAACTTGGATAGAAAAAAAAGCGGCTGCGGAAATCGGGGACAAACTGCATATTTCCTATCGAGGTTTGATCGATGATGAAGAATTTGAAGGAGGAGTCGGAGAAGATGAAAATTTAGTGTTAGGCTCCAAATCGATGATAGAGGGCTTCGAAGATGGGCTAGTAGGCACCACTGATGGAGAAGAAAAAACTCTTCATTTAAGATTTCCGAAAAAATACCACAAGCTAGAGCTGTCTGACAAAGAAGTAAATTTTGAAATCAAAGTAAAGTCAGTGAAGAGATCCGAACTTCCAGAAGTAAATGAGGAATTCATGAATAAATTTGGAGTGGACGATGGCTCGCTTGAGAGTTTCAGAGAAAACCTTAAGGGGAGACTCGAAAAAGAATGTCAAAACGTGGTGGAGCGAAAGCTCAATGAGTCCTTGATTGCTGCGCTGCTGGAAACTAATAAGTTTGAAGTTCCCGACGTTTTGAAACGACAGGAAGCGGAAAAGTCAAAGGAACAGTTGATGCGGACTTGGTTTATGCGTGGTAAAAATCCCATCGAATCGTCTGAGGAGTTTGAGAAAGAACTCGAGGAGGAAGGTGAAAAACGAGTGAGGACAGGCCTGATAATGTCAGAAATCATCAAAGATGCTGATTTAAAAGCGAGTCCTGACAAAGTTCAAAGGGCAATAGAAGATATAGCTACTAGTTATGAAGACTCAGATGCGGTTAAAAAATGGTACTATGAAAATCAACAGCAACTACAAATGATAGAATCTCAATGTTTAGAGCAAGAGGTGCTGACTTGGGTGGCAGAACAGGTTGAAGTTACCGAAAAAATCGTTTCATTTGACGATTTAATGGATCCGATGCAGACTAATCCAACGTAATCTTGTCTGTAAGACTTTTAATATATGGGAGTTAAATAAGGGTAATGAACCAACACAACGCGAGTCAAGATGGTAACTTAGAGACAAAAGCTCTTAATCTGGTCCCAATGGTGGTAGAGCAGTCTGCAAGAGGAGAGAGGGCATATGATATCTACTCTAGGCTTCTCAAAGAGCGAGTTATATTTTTGGTTGGCCCGGTAGATGACCATATGGCGAATTTGATAGTGGCACAGCTTCTTTTTTTGGAATCCGAAAATCCGGATAAAGATATTCACTTGTATATTAATTCCCCTGGAGGATCGGTTTCAGCGGGATTGGCTATCTATGACACGATGCAATTTATAAAACCCGACGTAAGTACCATGTGTATTGGGCAAGCAGCTAGCATGGGAGCCCTTCTGCTAGCTGGCGGAGCTGCAGGTAAGAGGCATTGCCTTCCCCACTCGAGAGTGATGATTCACCAGCCGCTTGGAGGATTCCAGGGTCAGGCCTCCGACATAGACATACATGCCAAAGAGATACTGAAGGCCAGGGAAAAACTTAACCAGATTTTATCTATACACACGGGTAAGACTTTAAAAGCAATAGAGAAAGATACTGACCGCGACCGCTTTATGGGGGCTGAAGAAGCGGAGAAGTACGGTATTGTTGATGGTGTGTTAGATAGGCGAGATTCCTCAGCTGAATAAAAAATTGTCAGATAGAAACAACATAATGAAAGGGTAAGTTAAAAGTATGAGCGACGACAATTCGACAAGTGATGATGACAGACTGCTACACTGTTCTTTTTGCGGGAAAAGTCAACACGAGGTTAGAAAACTTATTGCTGGACCGTCGGTATTTATTTGTGATGAGTGTGTAGAACTTTGTAACGACATTATCCGAGAGGAAATTCAAGAGAAGAGCTCTGGAGACTCGAGCGCTAAGCTGCCTATCCCAACAGAAATAAACGAAAGCTTGAACGACTATGTGATAGGCCAGGCAAAGGCTAAGAAAATTCTTTCCGTAGCAGTGTATAACCATTACAAGAGATTGGACAGTAGGCTCAATAAAGGGGACATTGAGTTGGCGAAAAGTAACGTTTTGCTCGTTGGGCCCACTGGCAGTGGGAAGACCTTGCTCGCTGAAACTCTCGCTAGATTGTTAAACGTACCTTTTACCATCGCAGATGCTACGACACTCACCGAAGCAGGATATGTAGGAGAGGATGTAGAAAACATTATTCAAAAGCTTCTGCAAAAATGCGATTACGATGTTGAAAAAGCTCAAAATGGTATAGTTTACATAGACGAGATAGATAAAATATCTAGAAAATCCGATAATCCCTCCATCACGAGGGATGTCTCCGGCGAAGGAGTTCAGCAGGCATTGTTGAAACTGATTGAAGGAACTGTGGCGTCTGTACCTCCTCAAGGTGGACGAAAGCACCCTCAACAAGAATTTCTACAAGTGGATACTAGTAACATTCTTTTTATATGTGGGGGTGCATTCGCAGGATTGGACAAGATAGTGAGAGATAGATCCGAGAAGGGCGGTATTGGATTTTCTGCAGAGGTGAAAACGAAAAGTGAGAAGAAGAGTGCCGCCGAAGTCCTGCATCAGGTGGAACCTGAAGATTTAATAAAGTATGGTCTAATACCAGAATTCGTTGGACGTCTTCCTGTTTTGGCTGTGCTTGACGAGCTTGATGAAAAACAGCTCGTTAAAATCCTTCTCGAGCCAAAAAATGCGCTAACAAAACAATATTCCAAATTGTTCGAGATGGAGTCCTGTGAGCTAGAATTCAGAAACGAGGCATTATCTGCCATTGCTCAAAAGGCAGTAGAGAGGAAAACGGGGGCTAGAGGCCTTCGCTCTATTTTGGAAGAATGTTTACTTGATACCATGTACGAATTACCAGCGTTGGAAGATACCACAAAGGTTGTGGTGGACGAGGCGTCGATAGCTGGTGAATCAAAGCCACTTATCATTTTTGAAAATACCGCTAAGGCTGCTTCTGATGAAGTATAGATATAGGTGTTTTTGGCTTACTCTTCCTTGAAAAATTGCTTAAGGGCCCATACTTTATAACGGAGATAATATAATTTATTCGGGCAACTGTGCTGTAATACACGATAGACAATATTTTGGGAGCTTTATATGAGCGATGATTTAAGAGAATTTCCTGTCCTGCCTTTGAGAGACGTGGTTGTTTATCCTCACATGGTTATCCCCTTGTTTGTGGGGCGAGAGAAATCGATAAACGCTTTGGAAACAGCCATGGAGGCTGGCAAACAAATTTTCTTAATCGCCCAGAAAAATGCTTCTGAAAATAACCCTGCCATTGACGATATTTATAGCGTTGGTACTGTCTCGAATATACTCCAACTGCTGAAATTACCAGACGGAACGATAAAAGTTTTAGTTGAAGGGAGTTACAGGGCTAAGGTTGAGGTCTTTCGGGAAGGCAGCGAGCACTTCGTTGCTGAAGTTGAAAAACTTGAGATCGAGGCGATTTCTTCCCGGGAGTCTGAAGCTCTTGTGCGCTCACTAATGACTCAATTCGACCAATATGTGAAGTTAAACAAGAAAGTTCCGCCAGAAATTCTTGCCTCTCTTTCAGGAATTGATGAGCCGTCTAGGCTAGCGGACACGATCGCGGCTCATATATCGATAAAACTGGAAGATAAACAGCGAGTTCTAGATACCCTGAAAATAAGAGATCGTCTCGAGCTTCTCATAAACACCATGATGTCAGAAATAGACCTATTAGAAGTAGAAAAGAGTCTCAGGAACCGGGTTAAAACTCAAATGGAGAAAAGCCAGCGTGAATATTATTTGAATGAGCAAATGAAAGCCATTCAAACTGAACTAGGAGACGGGGAAGAGGCAGGGAATGAATTTGACGAGCTGGCATCTAAAATATCTGATGCTGGAATGCCAAAAGAGGCTAGAGATAAATTAGAAGGAGAGTTGAAAAAGTTACGCATGATGTCCCCGATGTCCGCAGAGGCAACGGTTGTCAGAAACTATATTGACTGGGTTCTGTCTGTACCCTGGAAGAAGCGTTCAAGGATTTCTAAAGACATCAACCGAGCTGAAAAGATTCTTGATACCGACCATTATGGTTTGGAAAAAGTAAAGGAACGAATCCTAGAATATCTAGCTGTTCAGCAAAGAGTAAACAAGATGAAAGGTCCGATCTTGTGTTTAGTCGGTCCCCCTGGGGTTGGGAAGACTTCCCTAGGTAAGTCTATAGCCAAAGCAACCAATCGAAAATTCGTACGAATGTCCCTTGGAGGAGTTAGGGATGAGGCGGAAATTAGGGGGCATAGGAGAACCTATGTCGGTTCGTTGCCTGGTAAGATAATACAAAATATGGCGAAAGCGGGCACGAAAAACCCACTTATTCTGCTCGACGAAATAGATAAAATGGCAATGGATTTTAGGGGGGACCCCGCATCTGCCTTATTAGAAGTCTTAGATCCAGAGCAGAATGATACCTTCAATGACCACTACCTAGAGGTTGACTACGATTTATCTGACGCGATGTTTGTAACAACCGCTAATACGCTTGAAATACCTGGTCCGTTAAAAGACAGAATGGAGATAATTCGTATATCAGGCTATACCGAGGAAGAAAAGTCTCACATAGCCGATAAATTCTTAATACCTAAACAGATTGCGAACAATGGACTGAAAGACTTCGAACTGAAATTTGGAAAGCCAGCGGTTCTAGAAATAATTCGACATTACACTCGAGAGGCTGGTGTAAGAGGTTTGGAAAGAGAGATTTCCTCCGTTTGCCGAAAGATAGTTAGGCAGCTCACTCAAAAAGTTTCTAAGGCTACTGTATCAGTGACGCCGAAATCCCTTGAGAAATTTTTGGGTGTTAAAAAATTTCGGTTCGGGCTTGCAGGTGATAAGGACAGGGTTGGTCAGGTGACAGGGCTTGCGTGGACACAGACGGGAGGAGATCTTCTCACTATTGAGGCAGTAGCTCTTCCTGGCAAAGGCAAAGAGATTTTTACTGGTAGCTTAGGAGATGTGATGCAAGAGTCTATTAAGGCGGCGATGACAGTAATACGAAGTAGAAGCGCTTCGCTCGGTATAAAGAAAAATTTTCATAACCTGAAGGATTTTCATTTTCATGTTCCAGAGGGCGCTACTCCGAAAGATGGTCCTAGCGCTGGTATAGGCATGTGTTTGGCAATGGTTTCTGCCCTAACTGGTATCTGTGTTAATAGGACGGTGGCAATGACAGGGGAAATAACCCTAAGAGGCGAAGTGTTGCCGATAGGCGGATTAAAAGAGAAGCTGCTGGCAGCTCAGAGAGGGGGAATAAAAAGAGTACTCATTCCATTCGAGAATGAGCGAGATTTAAAAGATGTGCCAAACCCTGTAATGCAAGGATTAGAGATCATACCTGTAAGATGGATAGACGAAGTTTTTCCTCTCGCTTTGGAGTCAATGCCAGAACCATTGAGCGCTGAAGTTGAGGGCGAAGTAGAAGTAGTTGAAAAAAATGGGGAGGAAGATGGTGATTTATTGCGTCATCATTAGTTTTTTTTGTTCGATTAATATAGAATCCGCTCAAAGTTAATCTTCCTTAATGAGGTTTTATTCAAAGTGACCTCGTATTCATTGGATATCTTGTATAAAATGTATGATAGCGGGTGCTTAGCTCAGCTGGGAGAGCGTCGCCCTTACAAGGCGAAGGTCGGGGGTTCGATCCCCTCAGCACCCACCAGAATAGAGAAATTTAAGGGAGTGGTAGTTCAGTTGGTTAGAATACCGGCCTGTCACGCCGGGGGTCGCGGGTTCGAGTCCCGTCCACTCCGCCATTAATTCCCTTGTGGGAATTCAAGCAGAGAAGCTTTGGAAATTTATAGATAAATGTTACAAGCAATCAGAGACAGATCTCAGGGCCTGATAGTAGGATTTATAGTTTTTCTGATTTCCTTGACTTTTGTGCTCGTGGGTGTTCAGGGCTACCTTAGTGGAGACTCTGACGTAGTCGTAGCGAATGTTCAGGGAGAAGAGATTTTTCTGTCGCAATTTCAGGCTAGAATCCAAGAGATAAAGAGGAGAACAGAAGAATTTACTGGACGAGAGTCTGATGTAGATTTCTGGACAACCAGCGCTGTCAAGAATAAGACATTAAATCAGCTGATAGATGAGAAGGTGTTGGATCAATTACTTGAACAGAGCCTCTTCATGATATCTGATGAGCAAATTGCGTCACAAGTAAGGGAAATAGAGGCCTTTAGGGAAGACGATACTTTTTCCCGAGAGTTGTATGGTCGCATGCTCAGTCTTAATGGATTAACCGTAAGTGCTTTTGAAGATGGGATGCGCCAGGATCTTATTAGATCCAGGCTGAGAGCCGGTTTACTTGGATCCGAATTCGTTACGAATGAGGAGGCCGTCTTCATTTATCGTTTACAGAGACAAACGCGTGATATCGGTTTTACAATAATTGAGCGAGGTCTGTTTACAGAAGAACTCAATATGCAAGATAGCGATATAGTATCTTATTTTGAAAAAAGTTCTGAAAATTTCCGTGTCCCCGAAAGGCTTTCTGTGAGTTATCTAGAAATTTCTCGGGAAATAATTATGGAAAAGCTAGACATACCAGATGATGAAACGATAAACAGTATGTATCAATCTAGTCTTGACTCCTACCGCATCCCCGAAAAACGTAGAGTGGAGCACATTTTATTGACTAACTCAGCATCTATGAAGGCTGATGAAAGAGGTGAGATTGTTCAATCCTTATCTACTCGTTTTAAAGGAGGTGAGTCGATAGATTCTATACTATCGAGTGCCGAAAGCGGTTATGAGATTGAGGGTGGCACTACGGACTATTTCGAAAGAGGCATGATGGCGCCTCAATTTGAAGATGAAGCATTTACCCTAAAAATAGATGAGGTATCTGATCCTTTTACCAGCCAATTTGGAGTCCACCTTGTCAAGGTCATCGGAATAGAAAAAGAGCATATGCCCGAGTTAGAAACTGTTTATGATGATGTTGTAGAAGATTTCAAAATTTCACAAGCAGAGGAAGAGCTTTTGGAGATGGCAGATAGACTGTCCGAGATGGCGTATGAAGAACCAAACACTTTATCCGGCGCCGCTCAGAGCCTCCAGCTAGAAATAAAAGAGACTCCTTTGCTAGAGAGGGTGAAGCTTGGTGAAAAATTCAGTTCAAGCTTTGCTAATAAAATGTTCCAGCCTGATGTTCTTTTCGAAGGATTGAATTCGGATCTAGTTGAGCTACCTGACGGTAGGTTGGTGGTAGCGCGTGTAACCTCTCATTCACCGTCAGTTATACCAGGTTTAGAAAGCGTGCGTGAAACAGTGGAAGAGAGCTGGCGTTTAGTTAAAGAACGCGAGGCTGCGAAAAAGTTTGGTGAGTCACTGTTAGATGATATGAGGAGTGGAAGGACTTTAAGTCAAATAAAACCTAGTGAGTTTGATCTCGCTTGGCAAGTGAAACAGGCCGTTGAGTTAGAGGATGCCGAAGTAAATCCGCAAATCTTGCAAAGAGCTTTCGAAGTGACGGTAGCGGATAACAATCCATTGTATTTTGGGATTGAGCTAGTAAATGGAGATTATGCTGTGGTTCGAGTTTCTAATGTAGTGATACCGCCCGCAGAATCGATTACTCCTGGAGAGGCTGCCCTTGCTGAGGAAGAGATGTTGAGGACACAGGCAGCTTCTGTTTGGGAGTATTTTTCGAAGCTGCAACGAATCGGTCATGATATAGAAATTCATCAAGATCGTTTGTAATCGAAAAGCTAACACCGTTGCTTCAGTTTAGATTTTTCCAAAATCGACTAATGATGCTTGCTCCGATGCTGTCGCCCCAAACATTTATTGCCGTTCGAAATCTATCCAAGAACCAATCTACTGCCAACAACAAGCCTATCCCTTCTAACGGAAGATTGACTGCCGTAAGCACTAGGACCATAGTTACTAATCCGGCCTGAGGTATCCCCGCGGCTCCGATCGCGGCGAGGGTGGCTGTGATAAATATTATTCCTTGCTCAATAGCGGACATTTCAATTCCATAGGCTTGTGCAATGAACATTACTGCAACTGCCTCATAAAGCGCAGTACCGTCCATATTTATTGTTGCTCCTAACGGTAAAACAAATTTTATGGATCGATCTTCTACTCCGGCTTGCCTCAAGCAATCCATAGTAATTGGTAAAGTAGCTGATGAACTAGCTGTACCAAAGGCGGTAAGGAGTGCTCTTGAAACACTGAGAAAATGCTTAAGACCTCCCCCTGCTATTAAAGCTAGAAATATGAATAGCAAAAAGAAATGAATCAGAAGGCCTAATAAAACAGCAAAGACATATTTTCCTATTGCCATTATTTCTAACCAAAAGGCTTCTCCACCCCCTGCGGCTCCTAGTCTCGCGCTTACGAGACAAAATATTCCTATGGGTGCGAAGAACATCAGCCAGCTGACTATTTTCATCATAGTCTCATTTAGTCCCTCAAAAAACTCGATCAGCGGTTCTCCCTTCTGTCCTGTAGTGCTTAAAGCAGCCGCGAATAGGAGCGAAAAAACTATAATCGGTAATAACTTAGTTTGAGCGGCAGCTTCAATTAGGTTTGGGGCTATCATTGATAAGGGGATGTCGGTTAGCTTAGGTGTTTCACCGTGATCTATCCCGTGAGTTGCCACTTCTTTAGAAATGGAGAACTGCTCCCCTGGTTGAATTATATTGACCACAATTAGTCCCACAAACACTGCTATTGCAGTGGTGGTCAGGTAGTAGCCGATGGTGAAACCGCCAATTTTTCCAAGCTTTCTCACATCGCCAAGTGAACAGACACCGCATATAACAGCCGAAACTATCAACGGTATAATGGTCATTTTTAGAGCATTTAAAAACAAAGTCCCAATCCATTCGACTCTCGTCATGCTCGTACCCAACCATGTACCAAAAAACAGAGCAAGGATTACCGCCGCTAATATTCCCCAGATTAAATTATTGGCACTCTTGACAGACATTTAAAAACTCCCACGAAAATTAAAGTTGAGTCATTCCAGTAATATTGTAACCGCAATCTACATAAGTGATTTCTCCGGTAATACCTGAGGCTAAATCGGAACATAAAAAGGAAGCAGTGTTACCAACCTCTTCAATAGTAATGTTTCTTCTTAGGGGCGATGTCTTCTCCACATACTCCAAAAAACGTCGCAGATCTTTGACTCCTGACGCAGCGAGTGTCCGGATAGGCCCCGCAGAAATCGCATTCACCCGAATATTATCTGGTCCTAATTGACTGGCTATGTATTTTACATTAGCTTCTAAACTAGCTTTCGCAGGGCCCATTATGTTGTAACTAGGCATGGCTTTCATTGCTCCGATGTACGATAAAGTGAGCATAGCTCCTTTCTCATTCATCAGGCTTTTTGCAGATTTAGCTAAGGCTGCGAAACTGTATGCGCTTGTCTCATGGGCTATTCGGAAGCCTTCTCTGTCTAAGTTGTCTAGGTATCCCCCTTGAAGTAATTCTCGAGGCGCATAAGCTATAGAATGTACAAGAATATCAAATCGACCCCATTTACGTTCTAAAGTGGAAAATGTTTCTCCAATGCTGTCGTCGTGGTCGACGTCGCACTCTAGTGTGAAAGTTGCTGAAAGTTCTTCTGCGAACCCCTTTACGCGGTCTTTAAAACGTTCCGTTTGATAGGTTAATCCTATTTCTGCTCCCTCTCTTTTCATGGCTTTTGCAATACCCCAAGCTATCGATTTTTTGCTCGCAATCCCTAATATCAATGCCTTTTTCCCTTCGAGTATACTCATCGCTATTTCCAACCTGTAATTTAAAAAATTAAGTTTTCTTGCCTCTGTTAAGTGTAACCTTTTAAAGGAAAGTTTATAATTACAATATTAAGAAAAAGTTTTTAGGAATGATAATTGAAAATCTTTTACTTTGCTTTTTGCATAACATTTTTTGTTATTACGACAGTGGGCTGTTCTTCCCCTTGGAATGATCCTTATACCAGAGAAGATGAGGAGGAAAAGACATTTCATAGCTCTTTCTCCGAGAGGCCTAAACATCTCGATCCCGTGTCATCTTACAGCGAAAACGAAGCTAGGTTCAATGCACAAATTTATGAACCTGTGGTCCAGTACCATTACACAAAAAAACCCTATCAGCTTGTCCCGCTGACTGGAGCAGAGCTTCCCATAGCAAACTACTTTGATACGAATGGAAAACAATTGGGAAGTTCTGTCGATTTAAGCGAAGTTGCTTTTACCGTCTATGAGGTAGAA
>MDTG01321585.1_pt1 | contig 12947 bp, 13 predicted proteins | sample 811421 | NCBI WGS metagenome assembly MDTG01 (sample SAMN05326645, study PRJNA326480) | marine metagenome | isolation source: seawater | place: Pacific Ocean: South East | collected 2011
CAAGCCGAATGAAGTGCGCTTGTGGCACTATTGAAAGTAACACAGAGTTTTGATTTGACTTTTTGAGACAAGTTTTTTTCAAACTTTAATATTTCTGGCCCGGTAGTTATAAAATCAGATTTTAAAGTTTTAACAACACTAGAGATATCTTTTTGATCGATATACTGCTCGCTATACCTAATCATATCAATTTTAGTTTTTCACAAAGCACTCGAATTTTTTTTTCATTTAAAAAAAACTTATTGTTTGCTGAACTGTATTCAAAACCTTTTAATTTGTGTTTGTTTTTGTTTAATTTACCTAATATTTCTGAATTTATTATATAGTGATCTTTAAACTCTTCTGTATTTTTTGACTCATCCTCAGTTATTAAAATTTCAGCAATCTTTTCTCCAGGTCTTGCACCTATTATCTTGTGCTTCCTGCCTGGAACTATTGCTCTAGCTAAGTCTGTAATTTTAACTGATGGTATTTTTGGTACAAAAATTTCTCCACCCTTCATCAAACTTAATGACTTAAGTACAAATTTTACGCTTTCCTCTACAGAGATAAAAAATCTTGTCATTTTAGAGTCTGTAATTGGGATATTCTGGTCCTTGTCTTTTCTAAATGATTTAAAAAAAGGTACAACAGAACCTCTCGATCCTAAAACATTTCCATATCTAACAGTGGAAAATATTGGTTTTCCCCCACTTAAATTATTAGCAGCAGTAAATAATTTATCAGCAGCAAGTTTTGTTGCACCATAAAGACTTGTGGGATTAGCTGCTTTGTCAGTAGATAAACTTATTACTTTTTCAATCTTATTATTTATAGCAGCAAAAATTATATTCTCAGCACCGATTATATTTGTTTTTACAAACTCCATAGGATTATACTCTGCCGCTGGAACTTGCTTAAGTGCTGCTGCATGGATAACATAATTTATATCTTTAAAAGCCATATCCAGTCTATCTTTATCTCTGACATCTCCTAAAAAAAATCTTAAACACTTGTTGCTATTTTTTGCTGTTTGCAACTCCTCAGTCATTTCGAATTGTTTTAATTCATCCCTAGAAAATACTACAAGTTTGTTTGGCTTATAATTTTTGAGAATATATTTAACACAAGCTTTTCCAAAAGATCCCGTTCCACCAGTTATCAAAATATTTTTTTTATTTAAATTCATTTTTAATATCTTTATATTTTTCTAATTCAGAATAAAAGTTTAAGTAATTCTGATTAACATTTTCTTTAAAAAAATCATCTCCAAAAATTTTTTTTAAAAAATCCTGGCGACCTTTAAAGCATGTTTTATTCCATATTTCAATTTTACTCAAAAAATTTTCTATATTTTGCACCATCTCACTTAGAGAATTCACCTTGATAACACAAGAATAGTCCTCAAAAAGATATTTTTCATACTCAAGATTATTTTTGTTCTTTAAGTATTTTTCATCCTTTAATAGATAATCTGGGAAAAATATAACTTTATTTTTCAATATTGCCTCAATTAATATTGAAGAGGTATGTGAAATTATAATATCAGCCCAATTTATTAATTCTGATGACGTGTTCTGACCAATAATTTGTCTATTAATGCTCAGCGGTGAAAGATCTCCTCGAGGCTTATATCTTAATTTTACCTCAACGTTTGGTATTTGATTAATTTTTGTCTCAATAATTTTCCATTCTTCATCATTAAATAAGCTTCTAGTAAATATAGCTATTTTAATTTTTTCATTTTTATTCGATGGAATTTTATAATCTTTAATTTTATAATAATTTATATCCTCTAAAATATTAATCCATTGATGGGAATATCTAGCGGCATTTAAATTTTTGATTTTCTTTCTAACTTTATCGTATTTTTTATTTAAAGAACTGATACGATCAGAAATTATAATTTGATGAGAGTACAATTCATTATAATCAGGGACATCAAAATTTTTCCTCATTTCAACACTTGATGTATAAAGTATTAATTTAATATTATTTTCTGAGCAGGCTTCATATAGTATTTTTTTGTATCTAAGAGCTAATCCACCACCAATAGAAATACTTTTAATATTATTTTTTTTTATCAATTTTTTAACTGCATAAATATTTAAAAAATTAAGTTTGTGGAAAATAAAAAACCATAATCTATTACATCTTAGTAAAATAAATTTTGGAAAGAGTAAAAAAATTTTCAAGCACATTATAATCAAAAAATTTTTTAAACTTAACGATGAAAGATTAATAAAATTAATTTTTGATCTTTTTATTAATAATTTTATTAATTCATATTTTTTTATTTCTTGAACTGGGTACATATTCATAATTGAAGCTTTTTTTTTAGAATTTGAATTAATTTCGTGAATTATTGGTGCAAATTCATCAAGTTCAGGATATTGATCAACAACAAATAAATGCATTAGCCTATAATTTTTTTTTTTTTGCAATATATCTTGCAAAATCCAAGTCTATTTTTCTGTCAATATTTATTGCCTCGATATCATCTACTACCACTCCCATTGGATTTTTTCCTAGACAAAAATCTTTACCGGTAAAACTTTTTAAAAGTTTAAAACTTCGACCATATATGGCACCTGAAGTACAATATAAAACTGGAAGGTCTTGACGTGATATATACTTTTCTACATTAATATTTTTTATAAATTGGGAAAATTTATTATTATTATGTAATTTTTTTGCTCTGTATGGATGCTCATGCTCAATTCTTTTTAGAGTTGCTACACAATCTGTTTTCTTTGTTTTTAAGATATGTATAATTTTTCTAATTGTTTTAATTTTAACAAAGGGGCACGTTGGAGCAATTTGTAGAACGATATCAGGTAAATATTTTTCTTTTTTGAGTTCAAGAGCTACTTGATGTGAAACGGATGTTAAAGGTGTATTGTCTTTAGCTAAAGAGCTTATTCTTTTTCTAATCTCAAGTTTTTTGATATTGTTTTTTTTTGCAATATTTAATATTTTTTGACTATCCGATGAAAGAATAACTCTATTAATCTCTTTTACTTTTAATAAAGTTGAAAGTATGTAATTGATGAGGTTTTTTTTTCCAATTTTTTGAATATTTTTATCTTTTATTGATTTTGATCCACCCCTTGCTGCTACAACTGCTATAATTCTCATAATTAATAAAATTTATATATATTAGTTTTAAAACTATTGTTATTTATTATTTCAATACCTATCCCAGACTTAGACTTAATCTTTATATAACCATTTTCAAATAGATAATTTTTTTTTAAAAAGCAATAATCTTTCGGAAAATTCAAAAAATTATACTCTATTAGGTTACAATTATTATTTATTAATGCTAAATTTAAATTTGCATAAAAACTTCCAGATTTTGTCCAATTATGCATGATAATTTTTTTTTTATTTTTACTTGAAAAATGAAGCAAATTTTCAACTGTTAAAAGGTTTATATCAGGCTGGAGATATTTTATCTGCTTGTGTTTTGAGTATTTTTTCAAAGTATTGATAGATGTAACATCTTCACCACATGCTAAATTATTTATTTTTTTATATTCTCTATAATTTTGATATTTTCTATCAAAGGGCTCTTCAACAAAATAAAAATTTAACTCTTTTAATAAATTTAAAAAATATTTTGCTTCTTTCCCTGGATTTAATCTACAACCTAAATCTATCATTAAATTAAATTTGTCTCCCACTTCTTTTCTAGCAAGAAGACAAAATTTACTAAGTTTTGAAATATCAATTTTTGGTTTTTGGGTAAAACGTTTATGATGATCTAAAAATAATTTAGGTGTTGAGGGTCTAAATTTCCATCCAAAAAATTTTTTTTCTTTTGCTAAATGCATTTCATCTAATAAAGATTCATATTCTTGATTTGAGAAAATCAAACCTCCACTTGCATAGGCTTTAATAGCTTTTTTGGTTTTACCAAAATATTTAAAAGCTGGTATTGATTTATTTTTACTTAATATATCTAACAAACATTGGCTTATAGCTGCATGTATCGTTGACTCTAATCTAGAGGTTTTTTCTATTACTGAGTTGTGATTATTAAATATATTTTTTGTTACTTTAAGATTTTTTACAGACTTAGAAAATTTATTCTTAAATAACTTAACAACACTATTAAAGTCAGACTCATATGAACTGAGTTCTCCATAACCTATTAATCCATTGTCTGTTTTTAATGATAAAATAAAAAAACCCTTTTTTACATGGTGTGGTGGTGGAAATTTACTTATTTTTTTTTCATACTTATATTTTTTATGAATAAGCTCAGCACTAATTATAATCATTATTTTTTATTCATAATTTTTTTTATAGTATCCAAGTTTTTAAAGTTTTTATTAACATATAAAAATCCAATTGCAGCCTGCTGTAAATTCATTTCAAGTCCGTTTAAATATTTAAGATTATTTTTTTTTGCATAATATAAAAATTTTGTCATTCTGGGCTGATATATAACATCATAAATTATTGTGTTTTTTCTCAATTTCTTAATAATTGTATTGTCTAGAGGAGAACTGTTAATTTTTTCTCCAAAACCAATACTTGTACAATTAATTATCAAGTTTGAGTCGTAAATAATTTTATCTAGTTCTTTCCATTTGCAAAGTCGGGCTTTAATTTTCTTTATAAATAAATTATTTTTTTTGTTTGTTGTAAAAACATTTATTTTAGCTTTTTTAAATTTTTTTGCAAAGTATGCAATAACTGCTTTTCCAGCTCCACCGCAACCAAGTATAGAAATATTCTTAATTTTTTTAGGTGCCTTAAAATTATTAAATGCTACTAAGGCTCCTTCCCCATCTGTATTAGTCCCCTTTAATTTTTTTTTATCTCTAAATAAACAATTTACTGCCCCAATTATTTTAGCCTCTCTAGAAAGATTTTTTTTTAATATATGACTAATTGTTTCTTTAAAAGGTATTGTTACAGAACCACCCAAAAAATTTTTGTTTTCTGAAAGAGCAAAAATTAATTTTTTCACATTTTTTTTACTTACATCTAAAGGGTACATTTTAATTTTCTTATGAAATTTTCTATACACTCGATTCCATAAAACTGGTGATCTTGCTCCTTTTGATGGACTCCCACCTATTATTGCAACAAATTTTTCGTTGTTTGAGATTCTAGTTTTTTTATTCTTAATATATTTAATAAAAGTGTTATTCATTATTCTTAATGCGCCTGATATTTGTAAGGGCCATTCTATAAAAACCCAAAACTTTTCTTGCACCAAATTTTTTTATCAAATTATTTTTATTCTTAAATAAGACATAATTAGAGTTTGATTTTTTACATTCATATTTTTTTTCAATATATTTTTTTGAATCGTTCATTCTTTTCACAACATGTTTCGTTTCTTTTATTATTTTAGGTACAATTATTGATGCATAGCTACTACAAACTTGGCTTAATCTCACAGATTGTATTTTTTTCGTTATTAAATCTGACGCTTTACAAAAACCCACTCTTATTCCTGCTAATCCTATACTTTTACTTAGGCTTTTAACGATTATTAAATTTTTAATATTTTTATTTAAAAGTGAAAATTTTGGGGAAAAGTCAGAATAGACTTCATCTATGATAACATACTTGTAAAGCCTAAAAATTTTGGGATTTATTTTATAAACTGAACCATCTATGCCATTTGGATTTACTAAATACACACATGATTTTTTTCTTTTTTTGTAAACTTCAGAATTTTTTATATATCTATATTTTTTTGAATTTATCTCACAGTAAACAGGAAAAGCCTCAAATGTGGGTTTGACTACATAAAATTTGTCTACATCTAGGACTTTAGTTAATCTATTTAGGAGATCTGTTGCACCAAAACCCACTGTAAGTTTATTCAAGGGGATTTTATAATATTTAGAAATGGACTCATACACTCCATAAGGATCAGCATAATGTAATATATTTTTTTTATTACTTTTTAAAATTTGATTGGTTTTTTTATAAATAAAATCATCATAATGAACATTCCTAGAAAGATTTATTTTTAAATATCTTTCTTTTTTTTTCCAACTTGGTCGAACAACAATTCTGAAATTTTTACTCATTATATTTTAAAGTACTCACCCCACCTTTTAAATGCAGATTTACCATTTAAGATACCGTCAACATCACAAACATTGCAAGGAGACCCGCTTCTATCAGAATTACAAAGTTTTTTTCTTTGATTATTAAATATTTGATTTGACCATATTTTAAGAAGAGAATCCTTTGATAGGTTACCCATAGTTTTCTCTTTTTTCCAATCGTTTGAACACATCAAAACATCGCCATCATGGTCAATAAGAACTTTGTAAAATGGATAATAACATGGCTGTTTTAATGGTTCTTTTAAAGGTTTTAGTTCAAATTTTTCGTTTTTGATACTTACTGAACCAGCCCGATTTGAAATTGTTAAACCAAAACTCTCATCTGCACCCAAATACCGTTTTCTTATAATACATTGTTCATCTGAAAGATTAAGTTTTTTTTTAATTTTTTCAAAGATCTCAATTTGATGTGGTCCATCATATAAACTTATTTTTATTGTGTCTAAACCAGCCTCGTAAAGATTTTTTAATCTGTTCTCACCATTCTTAGCTAAAATTGGATCTCCATTGCTAACTATTTCAACATGGGTTTTGTGAAGTTTTTTCTTTATCTTTAAAATATACTCATTTAAATTTTTGGACAATAGGGGTTCACAAAAGCCTGAAAATGCAATTCTTCCCTCAAACTTTATTGAAACTAAGTCATCTAATAAATTTTCAAATAGTTCCATATCTAAAGAATTAAGTATATTAGGGTAACCTTCTTCATCCACTCTTGGGCAAAAAAAACATCTTCTATTACACGCACCATTAATACTTATTTCAACTGATGAAAATGGGGGTGCTCCATTTTCTAAATTTTCTGTTCTTGATAAATGTTCATCAACAAAATCTCCAACTCTTTTGATGTTTAAATCTGTATAAAGTTTCTCTTTCATTTTTTAAGTATATGTCTACCTATTGATTTTGAAACTTTGTTCATTTTTTTCATAAGACTTTTGAATTCCTTAAAATCAATTGGCTGTAAAGGATCAACAGCTGAATTTTTTGGATCAGGGTGAACCTCTAACATTATTCCATCTGATCCTGCTGCAATACTTGCTAATGTCATAGAAGGTACCCATGGTCTCCAGAATGTTGCATGAGATGGATCTGATACCATCGGTAAATGAGTAATTTCCTGAGCTGCTGGGATTACTTGAAGATCTAATAAAAATCTAGATGTTGATCTATGAGTGTGCGGTACAGAAACACCTCTCTCACATAAAATTACTTTTTTATTACCTTCTACCATTATGTATTCTGCGGCACCTAACCAATCTCTTAAAGATGAGCCATAGTGTCTTTTTAACATTATTGGTTTTTGAGTTCTTGCACAAGCTGTGATCAAAGGAAAATTTTGCATATTTCTTGAACCAATCTGTAAAATATCTGCGACTTCACAAATTTTATCTAAATATTTTTCTTCCATAATTTCAGTTATTATAGGAATGTGAGTTTCATTTTTTGCTTTCTTTAACCATTTTAAACCCTCAAGTCTTGTTTCTGTATATTTTTTACTTCTATAAGGAAAAGTAAGAGGTTTGAAAGCACCACCTCTTAAAAAATGGGCACCAGATTTTTTTACATTTTTCGCACAACTAATTATTAATTTCTCGCTTTCAACCATATTTGGTCCAGCAAAAACAGGTATTAGATTTCCACCGAACTCAATTCCTGAAATTTTAAATTTACTTTTGTGTTTTTTATTTTTTTTTGCAACTAATGGAAATTTAGTTTTAATATCCTCAATTGATATATCTTTTCCAGGAAATTTATTAGCAATCTTCATTTTTAATTTCCAAGTTTTTTAGATTTAGGTCCATCTTTTAAAAATATCATTTTTTTCTTTTCATTGCTTGAATAAAATGCATGTATTATTCTTGTTGTTTCAAGTGCACTTAGAGTAGATGAATAATTTTTTTTTTTCAACGATATCTTTTTTAATGCATCCAAAATAAGTGGTAAATGGCTTAAACCATATCCATTTTCAAATTTTTGTGAATTTAGTTTTTTGATATTTCTGTCTTCTTTTTTTTTATTAATGAATTCCCACTCGTTAATTTCATTTAATGCAATACCACCAACTTTAACATACCCTTTTTGGCCTACCACAGAAATAGATGCTTCGTAATCCTTAGGTCTTGCGGCAGTGGTTGCTTCGACTGTACATAAGCTACCATTAGATAATTCCAATGTAGATACTATTGTATCTTCTGCTTGGAGTTTATTAAGCCTATTTTTTGCGATTGCATTCACACTTTTAACAGGACCAAAAAGCCAATTTAATGCATCAATATGATGAATTGCTTGTTGATTAATTACTCCTCCATCATTTTTCCATGTACCGTGCCACTCATCGTTATAATAACTTTGATATCTACACCACCTTAAAACAACTGCTATTGTTACAATTTTTCCAAATCTTTTCTTGGATATTGCATTTTTTAGAGAAATTATTGCTTTATTAAATCTATTTTGAAAAGCAACTCCAAGATATAGGTTTTTTTTTCTAGCTAACCTTATTAATTCTTCGCCTTGTGCAGGTGTCATCGAAATCGGTTTTTCCACAAGAACATTAATTTTCTTAATTAAACCTTTTTTAGCATGACTAAAATGTGAACCTGAAGGTGTACAAATTATTAATAAATCTATATTGATTTCATTAAGCATTTTATCTAAGCTAATAAAATATTTTGATTTATATCTATTAGCAAAAAGTCTTGCTTTTTTAATATTTTTATCGCAAACACCTACAATGGAAATATTTGATATTTTTCCTTTTTTTAAAATTTTGTAGTAGTGTTCAGCCACTCTTCCACAACCAATAAAGGCTATATTAGTTTTATTTTTAATTCTCATCTTAATTAATAATTATAATCAAATATATCTCTAGCTAAATCTAAGCTTTGTTTGTCTCTGACCTCAATTTGACTTTTCCTATCTTTAATCTCAAAAATTCCTGTTTTTCCTGAAAATAAATTTCCCATCTTAATTATTGCTGGATGTGTTACACAACCTAAGCCAAATAAACTAATTATAACCTTATCCTTCTTTAGATCTCGAGGCATAAAACCCTCCAATATTTGCTCAGCATTTCCATCTTTATCAAACCAAATTCCTCTTTTTTCTAATTTTCCAGCAAAAATCGTATCTAAATTTTCATTAAGTAATTTATCTATCATTGCATCAATTATGATTGGATTCCTAAAAGGATAAGTTTCTTCCAAACAAACAATTATATCATAATTTTTATTTTTCTTTTCAAGTTCTTCAATGGAGTATTTCAATATGTCGTGAACTAATACATAGCTTTCTGATAAACTAATTGGTCTTTTAAATGGTACTTTTGCTCCCAATGATTTTGAGAGCTTAATTGTTTCATCATCATCAGCCAGCACTAATACATCTTGGATATAATTTGATTTTTGAGCAGATTTTATTGCAATTTCTAAAAGCGATACATCGTTTATAAACTTAGTTTTTCCAGTAATTGGAATTACAGCAGCAATTTTTAATTTTTCTCTTTTAAATTTATTTTTCTTAGTTGAAGTTGTATTTAATGTTTCTAAAATTTTTACTACATTTTTTGCCCTATCAACATTTAAATCATGATTAATTCCATGATAGTGATATACGCTAGCTTTAGGTTCGTAAATTATCTTATAACCCCTGCTTATTACTTGCTCAGCCCAAACTCTGTCTTCAATATTTGTGACACTGTCGTCAAACGGGAACTTTTTCCATATTTCTCTTGAAAAACAGCTGTTAGCATTATGGAAAAATGTATCTTTAACTTGAATTTTTTTATCAAGTCCAAATGTATTTATTAAATCTCTTTTATCGATATCGGAACTAAAAGAAAAAGGTTCTTGCCTTCCATAAACACCAGCAATTTTTTTTGACTTAATGTTTTTGACTAAATTATATAACCAGTTTTTATCTACTGGAATACAGTGTCCTGAAAGACATACAATTACGTCCCCTTTTGATTTTTTGATACCAATATTAATTGCATTACCAGGTTTAAACTTTTTAATTTTAAGTAGTTTAACTTTAAATTTTTTTATCTTTTTTAAAGTATTGTCGGTGGAATTATTATCTACTAGAACTATTTCATAATTTTTATAACTTTGACTTTCGATTGCCCTTAGGCAGCTCGAAATCCACTTATCCTCATTTTTCGTCCTTATAATAATTGAGACTAAAGGATTTTTTTTTTTTATATTCATTCGAGAATTACGTATAATTATTCTTCTTTTAAAATCAAATTAATAAGGCAATACTAAGGCTTAATCTATTTGTTTTTATAAATATATTTTAACATTTTTAAATCTTCAGGATAATCTATGTCTAAGGCTTCATTTATATTTTGTTCAAAAAATGTGGTTTTATTAGGTAAATAATTTTTTTTGAAAATACTATCTGTTTTAAAAATAAAAAAGCTACCAGAGTCACTATATAAATTTTCTAGTTTTTGAGTATTTTTTTTTGCAAATTTGTTCCATTTAAATTTAAGATTATTTTTTTTAATTTTAAATGCTCTTAGTGGATTTGACTCAAATTTTTTGATTGATATTAAAAAATCGTAATTAAGTTTTTTAATTTTTTTGAATGCATCAATCAAATTTTTTTTATTTAATAATGCTGCAGTGGCATAAATATAAAAATGGTATCTTGTATTTTTTGATCCAATATTTTTTATTGTGTCTTTAATGACCTCTCTAAGCCCTGTTTTATCGTCAGATAATTTTTTTTTTCTTAAAAAAGGAACTTCTGCACCGTATCGCTTTGCTATTCTTGCAATTTTTATACTATCAGTAGAAACAATTATTTTTTCAAATAAATTTGACTCTTTGGCAGTTTTTATAGAATAGCTTATTAGAGGCTTGCCAAAAAAATTTACAATATTTTTATTTTTAATTCTTTTACTTCCTGCTCTAGCAGCAATTATACATATTGGTTTTTTCATTAATTTTTATTTTTAAATTTTAAATATTCTTTATAATCTTTAAGAACATAATATTTTTTTTTTTTATGTAAAAAAAATGCAGGTTCATGAGGTGCATGATTGAAAGCTATTGTCTTTTTTTCTAAATCGTGAACATTATTTATTAATTTCTTATTTTTTAATGATTTAATTTTTTTATATTTTTTAAGTTTTTTGTTTATTTTTTTTTTTGATTGAAATTTTTTTCTTTTTGAATATTTGATTAAGCATTTCAATAAATTGTAATTTGAATGTTTGTACCATTTTTTTTTCAATAACTCTTGGTATTTGATTTAAATTTAATATTTTTTTTTCACTTAAAACTTCTCCTGTATCAACAATTTTGGAAATTCTATGAATAGTTGAGTAAAAATATTTCTGTTTTTTTAAAATTGAATAAATTATTGGGTCATGTCCTCTGAACTCGGGAATTTTTCCAAAATGGAAATTATAAATATTATTGTTAGAAAAATTGATTAAATTTTGAGATATTATCCATCTATGTTGCAAAGAAAGAAGTAAATCGATTTTATTTTTTTTTATAATTTCAATGAGTTTGTGCTCATTTCTTAAATTATTGGATACAAATTTTATTTTGTAATTAAAAAGTTTTGTAGAATATTCTTTTAGTCTTAAGTCAGAAGATAGTGCTATGATTTTAATTTTTTTGTTAAATTTTGATTTTATAGTTAATATTATTTCTTTTGCTAGAAGGGTATTTTGTGCAAGGATAATTATAGATAATCTTTTGCTCATTTATTTAATCTAAAACAGCAAGACCAACACCATCTCTTCCATAACTATTGCCATTATAAAACATAAAAAATTTTGATTTATATTTTACAACATATGGATACTCGATCATTTCTGAATCCCATTCATTTTTTCGCTTTGAAACATCAATGCCGGCATAATTATCTTTTCTCACCCATTTAATTCCATTTCTAGATTCTGCATAACCTATTCTATATCTTCCCACTTGGGTTTCATGACAATAATACATTTTGAAAATTCCATTTTCTAAATAAACAGAGGGCCTTGCCACAGCTCTCTCATTTTTTTTTAATTTTATTGCTACCTTTCCTTTTTGAGTCCAGCTTAAGCCATTTTTGGACTCAGCTACCTTTATATTATAAATTGGTAAATTCTCATTTTTCCATATCTCACAAGAGACATACCACATAAGCCACTTATTTTTTTTTAACCTTAATACATATGGTGCTGTTAGAATTGAGTAAGGTTCTCTATCTGTTAGTTTTAATATTGGAGCTCTAGAATATCTTTTGAATGACTTTCCATTGTTTTTTGAAATCGCAAGCCCTGTCATTAAAGAATACCTCGTAGTTGATTTTGGTTTCCACCCAATATAATAAAGATATAAATCTTTTTTGTTTTTGATTGCACAGGATGCGGTAACACCATTATCATCAAAACTGCCCAGAGAACCAGGTACTAATACTGGTTTTTTATTCACTTTTAATATTTTTGATGGATTGTCTAAATCTATGTCGGCACTACCAATAATAGATTTATTTTCTTTGTTTCTTCCACAAAAAAAAATTCTATGTAATGATTTATTAATCTGAATTACTGTTGGATCCATTCCATAGGATTTCCACCAACTTAAATTATGATCTGTTGGTTTTAAGATTAAACCAATTTTTTTCCATTTTTTAATCATTTAAAATAAGTAATTTTTAAAAAATCTTTACTTGAAATATCTAGTTTTTTCGAGTCTTGACTTATTACAACGCTATTTTTTTTTATAGATTTCGTAGTCAAACTATTAGCTCCCAAAAAACTTGTGTCACCAACTTTTACCATATGCCCTACTGTACTATTAATTCCTAAAAAACATTCATTACCAATTATTGAATTACCTCCTATTTTTGATCCTG
>MDTG01075765.1_pt1 | contig 12946 bp, 14 predicted proteins | sample 811421 | NCBI WGS metagenome assembly MDTG01 (sample SAMN05326645, study PRJNA326480) | marine metagenome | isolation source: seawater | place: Pacific Ocean: South East | collected 2011
GTAGTTTTAAACTATCAGAAACTCAAGCTAGATCAATCTTAGAAATTAGATTAAGCAAGTTAACTAATTTAGAAAGAACAAAATTATCAGACGATTTAAAAGAATGTGTAAAATTAATTGAAGACTACTTAGAAATATTATCTTCATCAGATCGACTAAATTCTGTCATGATTAATGAATTACAAGAAATAGAAAAAAAAATTGAGTCCCCTAGAAGAACTAATATTTCAGATAATGAAGAAATCATTGATGATGAATCATTAATTACCTCAGAAGATGTTGTGGTAACTCTCACAAACACAGGATACATAAAAAGAGTACCATTAAATTCCTATCGTTCTCAAAGAAGAGGTGGAAAAGGAAGAGCTGGCATGACTACTAAAGAAGAAGATTTTGTAAACGAGGTTTTTGTTGTCAACACTCTAACTCCATTGTTATTTTTCTCATCAATGGGCATAGTTTATAAACTAAAAACACATAGACTACCATCTGGAAGCCCCACCTCAAAAGGAAAAGCATTGGTAAATCTTTTGCCATTACGTGCTGGCGAAAAAATAACTACAACAATGCCATACAATCCAACAGATGAGAATAACAACATAATTTTTGCAACCTCATTGGGAAATATTAGAAGAAATAAGCTTACTGACTTTCACAACATAAATGCAAACGGAAAAATTGCGATGAAACTAAAGGATAATGATAATTTAGTTAATGTCGTTGTTTGTTCAAATAAATCAAATATTTTTATGTCAACTAAACTTGGAAAATGTATTCGATTTTCATGTGATGATTTGAGAGTTTTTTCAGGCAGATCATCAGTTGGTGTAAGAGGTTTAAAGTTGGTAAAAGATGACCTTGTGATATCTTTAGCAATTCTAAATGGTTTTGATTTTGTTGTTGACGAAAGAGATGAATATTTAAAAATTTCATCTGCTATAAGAAAGAATGAAAAGTTTGAAAAAACCATTTTAAATGAAGAAAAAATAAACTTACTTAAGGTTAATGAAGAATTTATTTTGAGTGTTACCGAAAAAGGTTTTGGAAAAAGAAGTTCGGCTTATGAATATCGAAAAACAAGTAGAGGCGGTTTGGGAATAGCAAATATGCAATTAGGACAGAGAAATGGAAATGAGGTTGTTGCATCATTCCCAATATCTAATAAAGATCAACTTATGTTAGTTACAGATAAGGGAAAGCTGATAAGATGCCCTGTAAACGATATTAGAATTGCAGGAAGGCAAACGCAGGGTGTTACATTGTTTAATGTATCAGATGAGGAGAAAGTTGTTTCTGTGGCGAAATTAGAGGAAAATGAATAATAAGCACAATGAAATTATTGGTATTTATCCAGGTACTTTTGATCCTGTTACATTTGGACATTTAGATATAGTCGTAAGAGCAACTAGTATCGTAGATAAATTAATTATTAGTGTAGCCGATAATGTTCATAAAAAGCCATTTTTTACAGTTGGAGAAAGAGTTAAAATGATTCAAGATTCTCTTAGTAACCTAGATCATCAAAGTTGTAATATTGAGGTGGTTGGTTTTGATAATTTATTAGTTGACCATGCAAAAAAGTTTAATGCCAAAGTTATTATTAGAGGCTTAAGAGCTGTAGCGGATTTTGAATATGAGTTTCAGATGGCAGGAATGAATTCTAAACTTGAACCCTCTATTGAAACAATTTTTTTAATGGCTTCTGAGAATCTTCAACTAACTTCAGCAAGATTTGTAAAAGAAGTTGCTCTTCATAGAGGGAAAATAAATAATTTTGTACCAAAAAATGTTATTAAAATGTTCACACAAAAAATGGAGGTTGAATAATGATAAATTTTTTCAGTAAATTTTTGTTATTTTTTGGAATTTTTTTTAATAATTTTAGTTTAAATGCTCAAGAGATAAAAAATATTCATATGCTTTTAGATAAAGGGTTAGTTGTAATTGAAACATTTCCAGAAAAAGCACCCAAAACTGTAAAAAGAATTGAGGAGCTCGCAAATGAAGGATTTTATGATGGATTAACATTTCATAGAGTGATAGCAGGTTTTATGGCGCAAGGCGGAGACCCAAATGGAAACGGAACTGGAGGAAGTGGTAAAAATATTAAAGCTGAGTTTAATGACATTAAGCACGAAAGAGGAATTGTATCTATGGCAAGAAGCAACGATCCTGACTCTGCAGATAGTCAGTTCTTTATATGTTATGATACTCACCCCTTTTTGGATGGGCAATATACGGCATGGGGAAAAGTTATACAAGGTATGAATTTAATTGAAAGAATTCCTGAAGGAAAAGGGCCTAATGGACAAGTTTTAAATAAACCAACTAAAATTATAACAATGAGAGTAAAATAATATTTAATTTTTTGTTGTTTATTAATAATTATTTCATTATATCCTATCTATAATAAGCGCCCGTAGCTCAGCTGGTAGAGCACTCCCCTTTTAAGGGAGTTGTCATGAGTTCGAACCTCATCGGGCGTGCCATATTTTTGAAGGTTTTAAACTAAAATGTTTGCCAAAATAAAAAATTACCTTCTAACAGGGATTCTAGTTTCAGCTCCTGTATTTATCACATTTTGGATTGTCTTATCTTTAGTTAAATTTTTTGACAAATTGATAACTCCTTTAATACCTTATTATATTAACCCTAACTATTATCTTCCAAGGGATGTGCCAGGCCTTGGTTTAATAATTTTAATTATTTTATTAATTATAATTGGCTTCTTAACCGCTAGTTTCTTTGGAAGGTTTTTATTAAAGAAAACAGAATCTCTTATTAATAAAATCCCTTTAATTAAGATTTTTTATAAAACTATTAAGCAAATAATTGAGACAATCTTTAAAAATAACTCTAAAGCCTTCAGAGAGGTAGTTCTTTTAGAGTATCCTAGAAAAGGAATTTGGGTTTTAGGTTTTACAACAGGACAGGTTGAAGGAGCTGTTAAAAAAAAAATAAAAGGTAATTTGATAAATGTTTTTGTACCAACGACACCAAACCCAACATCTGGATTCTTGTTAATGGTACCAAAAAATCAATTAAAATATTTAGATGTAAAAGTGGATGACGCTATTAAAACAATCGTATCTGCTGGTATCATTGAGTTACAAACTAAACAGAAGAATAATTAATTATTTTTTTTTTTCCATAAAAAACTTTTATCAAAAAGCTAATAACATCTTCGTTTTTCTTTTTATCTAAGAGTAGTTGATTACAATTTTTTTTAATTTCTTCTAACATTTTTAAGTCTTCATAATGTCTGAAAAACCTCCATTTTGGCATTCCTGACTGATTCGTTCCAAAAAAATCCCCAGCTCCCCTCAATTCAAGATCTTGTTCTGCAATTTTAAATCCATCATCACTATTTTTTAATATAAGTAATCTCTTAACAGCATTTTCCGATAAATTGTGATCGTGCAATAATACACAGTTTGATGGCAAACTACTACGTGAGATTCTTCCTCTAAGTTGATGGAGTTGAGCAAGCCCAAATCTATTAGCCTCTTCTATTATAATTAATGTGGCAGATGGAATATTAATACCAACCTCAATTACAGTTGTTGAAATGAGAATCATTTTCTTTTTTTTTTTAAATTCATCCATATTCTTATCAATTTCTGTATTTGACATTTTTCCATGAATAATTCCAACTTTATTGCCAAATTTTTTTTTTAAAAAATTGTATCTAGTAGTTACGGTTTCTTTTTGATTCTCATTTTCTGAATCACCAATATGTGGAAGTACCCAAAAAACCTGTTCATTATTTGTTATTTTTCTATCTATACCCTGAATAAGGTTGTTCAATTGATTGCTACTAATTATCGAAGTTGTAACTTTGCTTCTTCCTTCAGGTTTGCTTTTGATAGTTGATACATCAATCTCACCATATAGTGCAAATGATAGACTTCTAGGTATCGGTGTAGCTGACATGATTAAGGTATGACAATTCGATGATTTTTCCAGTAAGTTTGTTCTTTGGTTCACACCAAATTTGTGTTGTTCATCAATTACAACTAGTCCTAAATCCTTGAAACTTAATTTTTTATTATATACTGAGTGGGTTCCAATCAAAAGTTTAATTGTGGCATTCTTAATATCTTTTATAATTTGATTTTTATTTTTTATTTTACTGGTTAGTAGAGCAATATTTATATCAAGTGGGTTAAAATACCCAAAAAAATAGTCATAATGCTGTTTGGCTAATAATTCAGTTGGAGCCATAAGTACACATTGATATCCAGAGTTAATCATGTCTGAAATTGCTAATAATGATACTATGGTTTTTCCTGATCCTACATCTCCCTGAATAAGCCTATACATTTTTTTTTTACTTGTCAGATCGTTATTAATTTGCTCTAGGGTTTTGTTTTGATCAAGTGTTAATCTAAATGGAATTTTTTTTTTAATGTTTTGTGATAAAGAAAAGTTTTTAATTTTAATTTTATTTTCTTTAATGTTTTGTCTAAAGGTATTAAAAATTAAAAAATTTGAAAGAATTTCATCATATGCCAATCTTTTTCTGATGGACTCAGATTCATTCCTATTTAACAATTTTAAAGGATTGTGAACTTTTAATAATGACTTTTTAAAATCTAACCATTTGTTTTCTTCTAAATATTTATCACTAATCCATTCATTAGGAAGTTTATAATTATTAAAAATTTCCATATTTTTTAAAATAAATTTTCTAAAAAATTTTTTATTAATCTTTGTTCTTGAGAGATTATATTCAGGTTCAATATTTTCAAATTTTACTAAATCTTTACTATTTAATATTTCTGTAGGATGGATGAATTGAAAATTATTTCCAAAAAATTGAATTTTTCCAGTAATTCTATATTTTTCGTCTACTAGAAGTTTCTTAGTATAAAAGTTTTTGAAACCTCCAAAATATAAAATATTTATTTTCTGTCCGAGAGATGTCTTTGTCAAAACTTTATAAGGTGATTTTCTATTAAAAGGTTTTTGATGTCCTACAATAAAAAGATCAATTGTAACAAATTTATCAATATCATCAGGTTCTATTATTTTTTTTAAATTTTTTACTTTAATATTTATTGGAAAATGAACAAAAGTATCTATTATTCGTTCTCCAAAAAATTTTTTAATATGTGTTATTTGAGAACTAGTTCCTTCAAAATTACTAAAAATATTTTTATTTTTTAAAATATTCATTAAATATTATAATAGTCAATTATCTCTTTAAATTATTAACATAAATGAGTGACATTTTTAAAAAGAAAATTTTACATAGATCAAAATATCGTGGAATAAAAGAACTCGATATAATTTTTGATCGTTTTGTTGAAAAATATAATTCTTCATTATCTAATGAAGAATTTAAACAATTAGAAGAACTATTAAATCTCCCTGACAACGAATTATTAGATATTTTATTAAAAAAAGCAGAAGTTCCCTCAAATCTTAAAAATCAAGTACTTCAAAAAATTTTTAAATGTTGTGATGTTAAATAGTCAAATTATATTTAATAAAAATATTTCAGTCACTGATTCATCTATTTTTTTATTATTACTAAGAATTTTAGATCAAAAAAATAAAATTGTATATTTTACTGAGAATACAGAATCATCAATTAATCTAAAAAATAAAATTGAATCAGTTAATAGCAATATTGAGATATTAATTTTACCAGAATTTGATTGTGATTTTTTTTCAAATTTGTCACCTACTAAAGAGATATTAGATGAAAGAATATCTTGTCTAAGCAAACTGCTTTTTTCTAAAAAAAAAATAATTTTTCTTATATCTTATTCGTCTGCAATAACAAAAACTACTCCAAGATCATATATTCTTGAAAATAATTTGAGTATAAAAAAAAAAAATACCTATGAGCAAATTGTTTCTTTTTTAAAAAAAAATAGCTATGAAAATGTTGAGGTGCTCAGAGGTAAGGGTGAATATGTTCTTAGGGGTCAAATTATAGATATTTTCTCACCTATTGAGGATTTTCCCGTTCGTATTCTCTTTGATATAGATAAAATTGAGTCAATGAATCTATTTGATGAAAATAATCAAAAAAAAATAAATGATATAGAGGAATATAAACTTATACCTTCCTCTGAAATTTTTTTTGACGAAAAAAATATAAAAAATTTTAGAGAGTCTTTCAGAAGACTCAAAATTAAAGATAAGGATCAATTTTACAAAGCTATTTCAAATAAAATAATAATCCCAGGTTCTCAACAATTTTTCCCAATATTAAATGATAAATTTGAAAGTATCTTTGATTTTATAAAAAATTTTACAATTATCTTAAATCGGGATTATGAATCGTTATATAATCAATGTTATCTTGATCTAACCACTGAGGTAAGAAATCAAAATGAGAATTTTTTAACCACAAATTTTTACATGGATTTGTCTAAGTTTAAAAAAAACATAGAAAAATTCGATTACTTTATATTATCTAATGTCTATGATTCTCAGAGTACAACTACTTTATTTTCAAGTAGACTTCATTTAAAAAAAAAAAAAAATGAAAATTTGATAGATTTACCTAAATTTTTCAAAGAAAAAAAAAATCAATTTTTTTTTTGTTTTTCAACCAATTATTCTAAAAACAAAATTGAATCTTTTTTTACGAACAAATCAATTAAATATGAGTTAGTTACTAGTTCTATCAATAAAATTGAAATTAAACAGAATTTAATTTTTCTGTTAAATTGTCCGATAGATTTTAGTTTTAAATTAGAATTAGACGATAAAAGTTCATATTTTTTGTCTGATAACGATTTTTTTGAAAAAATAAAAAAAAGTGTTACTCACAAGGCCTTTAATAAAGATGATATAATCAATGAATTTAATGAACTTAATATTGGTGATATTGTTGTTCATATTGATCATGGTATTGCAAAATTTAATGGTTTAATAAAGAAAAAAATCAATACAGTCGAACAAGAGTTTATTGAATTAGTTTATTTTAATAATGATAAATTGTTTATACCAATTGAAAATCTAGATTTAATTTCAAGGTTTGGTTTTAGTAAAAATAATGTTCAATTAGATAAGCTTGGCCTTCAAAATTGGCAAAATAGAAAAGCTATTCTAAAAAATAGAGTTAAAGAAATTGCAAAAGATCTTATAAAAATAGCTGCAAAAAGGGAATTGATGAAATCAATTAATATGTCTCCCAATCTCTTAGAATATGATAAATTTTCGTCCGAATTTGAATTTACAGAAACTTCTGATCAATTAAAATCTATTAAAGAGATTGAAGAAGATCTTTCTCAAGCCAAACCAATGGATAGACTTGTATGCGGTGATGTTGGTTTCGGAAAAACAGAAATAGCGATGCGAGCAGCTTTTTTGATCCTATCCTCAGGTTTTCAGGTAGCAATAGTTTGTCCTAAAGTTTTATTAGTCGAGCAACATTTTAAAACTTTTTGTAAAAGATTTTCAGGATATAAATATGTTATTGAGAAGATCTCAAGATTCGAAAGTCCACAAAAAAAAAAAAAAATAAAGCAAAATCTTTACTCTGGATCAATAAATTTAGTTATAGGGACTCACGCAATATTATCAGGTGATATTCAGTTTAATAATTTGGGTTTGATAATTATAGATGAAGAACAAAGTTTTGGAGTAGAGCAAAAAGAAAAGTTAAAAAAAATTAAACCTAATGTTCATATTTTGACAATGTCTGCAACCCCAATTCCCAGAACATTACAGTCATCTTTATTAAAGCTCAGAGATATTTCACTTATAAAAACAGCTCCAGTAAATAGATTAAATATAAAAACCTATTTGATGATTATTGAAGATAATCTTATAAAAAGAATAATTAAAACCGAATTAAACAGAAATGGTCAAATTTTTTTTGTTACTCCTAGAATTGTTGATATAGAAGAAATAAAAAAAAAATTATACAAAATAATTCCTGAATTAAATTTTGCAATCATTCATAGTAAATTAGAAACCTTAGAAATAGAAAAAATATATACTGATTTTTTTAATAAAAAAATTGATCTATTGTTATCAACAGCAATGATAGAATCTGGACTTGATATATCAAATGTTAATACAATTCTTATATACAAACCTCATCTTTTCGGACTTTCTCAACTTTATCAACTTAGGGGTAGGGTTGGGAGATCATCCGATCAAGCTTATGCTTATCTAATATTAGATAAAAATACTAAATTAAGCGAAGAAAAGTTGCAAAGACTTCAACTTATTTCAAAAATTAATAAACTAGGCGCGGGCTTTTCAATTGCAGCAAATGATCTGGATTTAAGAGGAGCAGGAAATATTATTGGTTCAGAGCAATCAGGGCACATAAGAGAGGTTGGAATAGAATTATACTATAAAATGTTAAATGAAACAGTAAGTGAATTGAAAAATGAAAAATCAGATAAAGAAATTTGGTCACCAAATCTTAATTTAGGGTTTTCCTTTAATATTCCTTCAAATTACATAAAGAATCTGGACATCAGGATGCAAATTTATAAAAAAATTTCAGAAATTACAGAAATTGAAGATCTCAATAGAATAGTCGAAGACTTAGAAAATAGATTTGGTAAAGCTCCCGGTTTGTTTATAAATTTATTTAAAATAATTGAAATAAAGATTTTATGTAAAAAATTACAAATCAAGAAAATTGATTTTTGTCCAGATGGCTTTGTGATTGAAATTAAACAAAAAAGTTTTGATCATACGGAAAAATTGATAAATTTGGCAAAAGTTCAATCAGAAAAAATTAAGCTGCTTCCTAATTCCAAATTTTTGTTAAAAATTCATAATAATAAAATAATTAATAAAGCTGAAAACTTGATCTTTTTTCTAAAATCCTTTAACTAAAGTAATGGCAAATAGAAAAAAAAAATTTTTAAATTTTAACAAATTTTCTTTAATACCTCTTATCGATGGAATGGATCTATATTTGTCTATGTCCCTTGCAACTTTTTTGGCTATATTTTTTTTTGAGAATCTTGAAACTAGTTTTTCACTTATTTTAATAACATTTATAATTCTTATTAATTTTTTTATAAGATTTTTCACTCCATTATTTGTTAAATCTGTTAATGAAAAAATAAAAAAAATAAACCCAATTTTTTTACTTTGCTTGAGTTTTTTTTTACCGGTTATTTTAATTTCAGATTTTTTAAGTATTTCGTTGATAATCTTTATTTTTTCAAGAATTTTAGTAGGTATTTCGTTTTCATTACTCAGTCTAAATTATTTAAATTCTGATTTGTTTAAAGACGATGAAAATTTTTTTTTAAAATATCTTTTAATATTCATTTTAGGTCTAATTCTTGGGAGCTTTTGTTTCTTAATTATTGATGATATTTTCTCTAATCAAGAACTTAATTCTTGGGCTTGGAAAATTGTATATTTCTATCTGTCAATATTTACATTGCTATTTGCTCTTTTCTTTAAATTTAAAAAATATAGCATTAATTTCCAAAATTTTGATTTTACTTCTTCTCTATCCCTAAAACGTATAATCAAAAAGTTTATTCAAAATCTTTTTGTACTAATCCCCTTTTTAGCTTTTATAATTTTTTCATCAAGTAAGTGGTTACCTAAATTTTCTAATCCGGAAAATATGCAGTTTTTAGAATTCAATATAATAAACATTATATTAATAGTTATGTTTTCATTCTTTTTTTACCCATTGATTAATTTAATAGGAAAAGTGAGATCAAAAAATTTTTTAGTTCCTTCAATAATGCTAATATCTGTTATTTCTTTTTTCTTTGAATACTCTTCTAGTTATAGTATTAATTTATTAAAATTCTTTATTTCATTAGTTTCTAGTTTTTGCCTATGCATGATTTATCAAACAATAAGATCTTTGAGAGATTTAACCTCAATAGATATTTTTAGACTCCAAAATTTCATTTATTTAATTTCAAGCTTATTAACTCCAATTTTATTTTATTATTTCATTAACTTTTCAATAAGTTATAATGTGGTATATTTGCTAGTAGGCTCACTTTTTTTAATAACTTTTGTATTTGAGAAATATGGTAAAAAATAATAGTAAAGTATCTGCCTCACATATACTTATTATGCATAAAGAATCTCAGGATAGCCGCTCTTCCATCACTAAGGATTCAGCAAAAAGTAAAATTGATAAAATTCACCAAGAAATTCTTGATGGAAAGATCAGTTTTGCTGATGCTGCGGTACAAAATTCTGATTGCTCCTCTGGGCAATCTGGAGGAAGTCTAGGAGAATTTGCTAAAGGTATGATGGTAAAAGCTTTTGAAGATGTAGCTTTCTCTATTGAAATCAACGAGATTAGTAAGCCATTTGAATCAGAATTTGGTTTTCATATTATTAAACGAGATGCATGAATTAAATTTTAGTAAAAACCATGTCTAAGATCAATATTGGATTACTTGTTCTATTCATAGTTTTATTATTTCAGTTGCTATTTTTTTTGGATCAAAAAAATAAACATAAAATTCTAATGAATGAACTTGAAATTATAAAAAGCACATTATTTGATATTGATAATGATATTCATGAATTAGATGAAAAAGATTAATCATTGAGTTAAATAGAAACTTAAATACGTTTAGAATATATCAAAATTAATATGGAAGATTTTGATTCGGCAAGCAAACAAATAACCTGGAAAACTGGTACCATAATCTATAATTTTGGTGACCAACCTGATTTTGCTTTTTTTTTGAAGGAAGGTGAAGTTGAAATCATTTCAAAGAATGGTACCACAGTAGGTTTTATCAATAAGGATGAAGTTTTTGGAGAAATATCAATCCTACTCAATACAAACAGAACTGTTACTGCAAAGACAACAAAGGACTCAATTGCAATTAAAATTCCTCGGACTAGCTTAATAAAGCAATTAAATAATGCACCAACTTTAATTAAAGCTATTCTTCGATCCAATTTAGTAAGATTAACTAATCTAGATAATACTATAAAAAAAAATTTATTTAGTGATGATAACTTTAACTAATTTTATTTTTTAATTTCCATCTATCTTTCAAATACAAGCACGTAGCACAGTTTTTTGAAGCTACGGGCAAAGAATTATCATTTAATAACTCACAGGCCTTTAAAATTGCTTCTTGAACCCAGTCATCTTTACCTTCTATTTTAATCATGTGAATTTCAAAATGAAGTTTTTGGTCAAATCTTTTTTCATTTTTTAAACCATTAAAATATACAAGATAACCTGTATTTGATACATCAAAACCATTTTTTCTAAATAACCATTGATACATTTCTATTTGCCTTTTATATCCTTTTGAAAAATTATAATTGGAGATTATATCCCAGTTAAATTCATTTTTTGAAGTTGCTTTTACATCAGATAGGATTAGTTGCCCGTTCGGTTTTACCCATACATCATCTATTGCTCCAAAAAAATGAAATTTTTTTTTATAATCTTTAAAAAAAATTCCTTTTCTATTATTGCGCCAATTATCTATTTCTGGATGATCAAAAGGTATGGCATCTATATTATATTTTAGAAAATAAGGGTGAGGTTTTTTTTTCTTTCTGTATATATCAAATTCCTTTTTACATAGATTATCTACGGCATTATTTAGTGTAAAAGGAACGCTATGAAGTTTAATTTTATATTTGTATTCTAAAAAAAAACATCTTTTACATAAAAGTGATTTTTCTACAGCGTTTCTACTAATTTTGATCATAATTATATAAATAATAAAGTTTACTTTGAATCAATAAAATTATTTGAATTATATTTTTCTAATACAATTTAATAATTATGCAAATTCCAAAATTTATGATTCCTCATCTCAGAACAGATCACGCAGGTGAAACAGGTGCTGTTTTTATATATAAAGCCATTTTAATGTTTTCAAGAGACGAAAAACTTAAGATATTTGCAAAAAACCATCTTAAAACCGAGTCTGAACATCTAAGATTACTAAACTCGATTCTTCCTTTAAATGAAAGAAGTAAACTTACTTTTTTCTGGAAAATTTGTGGATTTTTAACAGGATCTATTCCAGCCTTAATAAGTAGTAAATTAGTTTATATTACCATTTTTTATGTAGAAACTTTTGTAGAAATGCATTATCAGCATCAAATAGATTTATTAAAAAAATCATATCCTACCTTAAGAAAAAATCTTATTAGTTTGAAGGGTGATGAAGTTCAACACAAAGAAGATGCATTTAAAAAAATCAAGTCAATAAATTTTTTTGAAAAATTCTGGTCCTCTTTAGTTACAAACGGTTCTTCATTTGCTGTAAAAGTTTCCAAAATCATTTAGTTTTAAATTTATAAAATATAATTGAATAAAATATTAAATTTAAAACTATCAAAGTTATGCCCAGTATAATTTGTAATTCTGTATTCAAATTTGTTGGGTAAACAATTTTATGAATGTATTTTTCAATAAAACTTTCATCATATGTGTTAAAATTACTCTTATGTAAGAGCCAATTTTCCAAATAAGTTAAAGGACAAATTTTTTGAGAAAATTCAATATAGATACCCCAAAATAATGCAGGAAGATGAAAGAATAAAAATTTTTTATTTATTAAAATAGTCAAGGATCCAAAAACAACAAAAAGTATGAATATAAAATGTATAAGTAAGGTTAGTTCAGATAAGAATTTGAAAAACATCAATTAATTAATTTTTATTAACATATACTTTCTATAACAGTTGGAATTTATTTCATTTTCATTTTTTTCAATATTTTCCTTTTTGAAAATTCTCCACCCATTTTTTTTTATTTTTTTTAGAACATCAGCACTTTCTTTTCTATGCTTTTTGTTTTTCCACCAAGATGAATTTCCAACAACTAAGGTAATGACTTTCTGGTATTTATTATTCATGAATATTAATATAGCTTTCAGACAAAAAAAAAGCCCAGCTAATTAGCTAGGCTTTTGGAAATAATATTTCTACTAAAATTACTTCTCAGCGCATGCATAAGAATTAATTTCAAGACCTACAGAGATCTCAGAAA